>Ga0255096_1000033_pt1 | contig 108598 bp, 94 predicted proteins | sample Colum_Atlam_RepA_2_FD_188563 | JGI IMG/M metagenome (GOLD analysis project Ga0255096, IMG submission 188563) | Freshwater microbial communities from Columbia River, Oregon, United States - Colum_Atlam_RepA_8d | ecosystem: Environmental > Aquatic > Freshwater > River | place: USA: Oregon... | reverse complement strand
AAAGCTCCCAAGGAGGATATAGCCTGGAAAAAAGGCACACTTCGGCCCTCTTGCCTTCCGAACTGTGCGCTAACTGCGTACGAGCGGAAGAACGAAAAATCGAGAAAACGAAAAACGGGGATTTGGGTTGCGATGTCCACGTTCTTGGAGCTTTGGAATGACAAAGCGAACAATTTGGAGCTTCCCTCAATCGACGAATCTTTTCTTGTGTTGGCCGCCAACTACGCAGCAAATTCGGGTGAAGGTCAGTATCTCCATTGGATCACCGCAATTACTGCAACCTACGGCGCTATACCACAAGGAGCACGTTCTGCTAACGGTTTGAGATGGCCATATCCAAATTGGCAGTCGGCTCATTATAAGGGTCTTTTGAATAACTTGAAAACAATTATTCTAGGGAAATTTGAACATACAAGCTACAGCAGCAACTTTACCCCGAAAGAATTTTTAGATGAAAACATCAAGATCAACTTTAATGGGGCAAAGTTTTATAGAAATTCAACTAAGGAAGCTGTAGCAGCTTCATCCGGGGACGGGGATAACCGAATTTTTCGGGAAGCAACAGAAAATGCAACCGAGAGCCGAATAGTTGCTCTCGGTTCCAAGGCTGGTATCAACATGAACTACACAGATATAGCGGGTGAACAATTGTACGATTACACCAAAAAGCAGCTGCTTGGAGGCCGCCCAGTCCTGTCGGCAATCAATACTGGATTGACGAAAAATGCATTTAGCGAACAGACAGCAATCGGCAGTGGACACTTAGTTAACTTAGGAACAGGGAGTAACGGTCATCACATGGTCGTCGCTCTTGGAATCTGCGATGGAAAGCCTCCTCTTCTCAAAGGCTGCACGGAACTCAACAAAGATCGAGAAGATTCCCAAATTCCTGAATGCATTGTTTATCAGAATTCATGGGGCACGGACGTTCATTCACCGGAATTCAACTATTTCTGCCTGTCCCGGAAGGCCGCCGAACGTGTATTGACGGCAATCCTCTATTTGCCCACTACTAACGAGAGTAATACTCCATCAGTTTCAGAAACAACGCCATCCCCCACCGATTTTACCGATAAATGCATTTACTATAGCGCCGGTGCCTGCTCGGGATGTCCAAGTGGTTATTTGGCTTGCACCAAATCAACCTTGACTAAAAGGCCCTATGCCTGCTGGCGCAAAGGACGGCGTGGTACTGACGACCCAAGATGCGTCGATTGAACTCGACACCCGCTCGCTCAATGCAAACTTGGTCCATTCATGGCGAAATCAACGCCCGGTGGACGGCTCGTCGTCTGATTAATGATAAATCCGAACGAAAATGCCCCGTCGTGCGCTAGGTTGGCGTGGGGTGGATAGTTGAGGAAATGCGGTTGAACTTCCTACCATCTCGTAGTTCCGGCAGGGCTGCCCGAGCACCGGATCGCCGTCAGGAAATGGGGTCGTCTTTGGTCCGCTGGTTCTGCTGAGCTTGTTCGACGCGCTGGAGGATTTTTCTGATCTGTGCGTGATAGTGCTCGAGCCGGGATAGTTCCCAGCGAGCTATAAGATGCGCAACCTCTCCGAGCCGCTCAGCCTCAGGCGACATAGCTCGCAGCCTTTGAGCGTGAACGCATCGCTTGGTCAATTTGATACAGCTCTTGCAAGCGGAGTCGCGCCGAGTTCCCTTTGTGTAGAACTCAGCCAGTGGCTTTTCGAGACTGCAACGGCTGCAGGCCTTCGTGGATATCGTCAATCCCCGGCTCCTAGCCGCAAGGCTAGCGTCTTCAGGGTATCGAGAAAGCTCGGACCTATCGGCCCGACGGTGATGTCAAGGAGAGGATGCTCGCGCGGCTTTCGAGGAGCTGAAAAGCCGTGCCCCAGTCCTGTGACGATGGTTGCTGTGCAATTTTTCTTACCAACCGAATGGCAAGCGGAGGCAGCATTGAGGGCTTCGATTGGCTGTGTCAATAGATCCAGCTCGCCTGTGTAAATGTAAATCGGTGCTTTGACGGCCGCTGTTTTTTGATAAATCGGACCACGGTTGAAAACTCCTCCCGAATAGAAATCGGATTTGCGCAGGAGTTCATAAAGTTCTGTATTCTGGGGATCCCTCCGAAGCTGCTGTTCAATTGCTTGATACGACAAAATCCCACTGGCATCGAACTCCCAGGAAAACATGACTCCGTCGAGAGACAATGGGCCTGGCCAAGAAGCAGCTTCTGCGCGCGAGATCGCTCCATCACGATCTCGATCAACGTCCTTTGCAAAAAAATGTTCTATGGGACGTTTGTATAACTGCCATTCCAGAATGGAGTGAATATCCTCTCCGGAATAGCCGAGGAGCACCAAGCCTCGGATCTTTTCGTCACCTCCAGCGTAGTCGACCGCGACCTGTGTGCCCTGAGAATGGCCCAAAATGTAAACCCTACTCGGATCAACGCTAGGCTGAGCTCGAAGAAAGGCAACGCCGGCCGACAGATTGTCGACCAGATCCTGCCAGCGCAGGTGCATGTAGAGATTCTCGTCGTAGAAGCGAGAATTCGCATCCCAGCTCGAGAAATACTCAATGCCTGGTTTTCCCAAAGTGAGAACATTCCATCCTGCGTCGACGAATGAACTCGCGAGCTGATTGAGGAGAGCGTGATCTAAGCCGTCGGCGGTCATCGAGCCGGGAATCATGCATTCGGGGCCATGCGGCCCAGACCCAGGGATCATAATGATCGCAGGAGCCTTGGCGCCGTCCTTCTGAACGGTCGAAGTCCACAACCCTCGTGATGCAAACGGCCCTATCTGCACCTGTTGCGCGGCAAAAGCCTTGGTTTCCATGACCATCATTAAACCTAGAATGGTTGCGAATAAATTCATCTGTGATCTCCCTCATGTTGAGGCAGCATTGGTATACAATTCAGGTTCTTTTTCATATAGTATCTTATATAAGACCCATATCGGGTACTTTTTTGCCTGATAGAGGTCAAAGCCTGTGTCCCAAGATTCAACTGCAGCGATTCAAGAGGTCATTAAACGTGCGTTGAAGGCCCAGCGAATGAGCTACAGCGATCTTGCTGACCGACTGAAGCTCACCGAGTCGGGTGTCAAGAAACTCCTAAACCGTCCAGATCTTTCGATAGCTCGCGCTTCCGCAATCGCTGCTTTGCTCGGTCTCACTTTTTCTGAGTTGACGGCTGAAGCTTCAAGGACGCAGGGAGCAACGGATGTTGAGATCTCCGCGGCGGCTCAAGAATTCTTCTTGAGCGATACGGATGGATTTCATGTCTATTGGTTGGTCGCTGCCGAGCGTCGCGGACTAGAGGAGGTATCGAGAACTCTCAAGCTCTCTCGACAATCGCTTTTCCGATACTTACGCAAACTCGATGCCTTTAAATTGATCGAGCTGTTACCGGGCGACAAAGTAAAAGTTCCTTCCACGGGACCGGTCATTTGGCAGCGCGAGGGGGCGTTCATGCCGGTTTTGATGCGTCGATGGTCTAAGCGGATTGTTGAGCATGCCATCGAAAGCGATAAGAGAAAGAAACATTTTGCGCTGCGTCATTGCCGCCTCACCAAGTCGTCTTATCGGGAGCTGATAGACGCTTTCGAAGGTCTCAACAGCGAATTCGCGGCTCGCTCGATGCGCGAGATCAAAGCTTATCCCAATGAGGAGTTGCTGAACGTAGCTACTCTTTCCGCGATAGTTGCCGAGAGCCTTGTCACTCTGGATCGAAGCGACGACATAAGATGATGCACTAGCGGATGCGAAGCACGGACATCTTGCTTCTGGCGAAGATTCCCTTTGACGTGTTTTTCGAAGCGCATAGTTAGCTTCTGTTGCGCCGATTGAAACCTCGACAAGATTTTTTCGTTGCCGGCACTTCGGACGCTTCTGGCGGCGCGACAGCGCTTTCTAAGGCGCACCTTGTTTTGGAACCCATCCTTGTCACATTCTGCGAAAAATTTCGAATGTTATGGTTTCCTCCGCTTGAAGGAGGACCATCTATGTATGACGTGCGCAAAGAACTTCGCGATCTCGCTGACCGCGCAAAAGAGCTTCATGTTAAAGAGCGGCTGATTTCCATCGAATCTGTCTCGCTAGTCGGCGAGCTCGAGCGACGGAATGCCGCCGTCAACATGTACATGACGTCCGAGCAGTTCGCTGCCTATGTTGCACTGACTCCGAATCAATACTGGAAAAGGGCGCAGGCGGCGCGAGTCATCCGTTTCTTTCCTAAGGCTCTAGAAATGGTGAAGGCAGGCGAGACGCAAGAATCACACCTGGCTTTGATCTCACCGAAAATCACCCAAGCCAATTCCGAGTTGTTGCTCATCGGAATTAAGAACAAATCAAAACGAGATGTCGAAGGCTTGCTGTCGCGAGTGACGGCAGACGGCCGTCTCCTCGACAAAGAGGCCGAAGTCGAACTTCGCCTTAAGTTGACAACGTCGCAACTCGCGATGTTAGACCGTGCACGCGAAGTCCTGTCGCATGGCGGTCAGATTCCCTCGCTTTCCGATATTCTGATCAAAGCTCTTGGTGATCTGCTCGAGAAACGCGACCCATTGCGTAAAGCCGAGCGCGCGGCCGCCCGTCGAGAGAAGTCGGAGTGCCCTTCCCCAGGGAAGGAAGATCTTGGGCTATCAACCTCAGTCTCTGACGCCCCTACCCCAGGGAAGGAAGTAGAGCGATGTCTCCAAGGAGTGTCTGAGGCTCCTTCCCCAGGGAAGGGCGCCCGACCGAACCGGCCGGCCATTCCAGCGGCGATCCGTCATATAGTTTGGCTCCGCGATGGTGGGCAGTGCACCTGGACCCATCCGGACGGGAGCCGCTGTACGGAGCGATCGATGCTAGAGCTGGATCACATCGAAATGTGGTGTAGAGGTGGTGAACACAATGCGGAGAACCTGACGTTGCGATGCCGCCGCCACAACCAGTTCTCCGCCAACGAACAATTGGGCGCAGAATTTATGGCTAAATGGCAGGCTTCGCCTCGATTCGCGGCGGCCAGTCCAGAGGTCGAATCGATGGCCAACTAGCCGATTCGTCTATCCGGTTAGAGAGCCGCGTCCTCCAGAGTCGTTTTAGAGCCTTTCGCGTCCTCCACGTCTGGCGCGGCTTTGCGGGGAGGAGACTTGGGCGCCGAAAGTTGTTTCCGGCTCTTTCTCGTCGCGCTAAGCAGCTAAAACTTCAAGGAAGAATTTCTGAACTGCGGGCGTAAAGTGGAGGACGTCTCGTGGAGGAACGTCGGACGTTCCCCACCACTTCAAATTTCCGAACTTCTGTCCGCTGACCTGCATCAGTACCCTTCGTTAAGTAAGCCCAAAACAAAAAGAAAAAAACAAAAGATCAAGCATCACTCATCCCGGTTTTCTGTATCAGGCACAGCCAATACCTTGTCTCGCGCATCTCCTGACCCGGAGAAGTCTAGTTTATGATTTCCAGGTCGACGTATGACATGGTCGTCCAGTCGTCGGCCTGAAATTCACCCCCAGGCACGCAGGTATCTTTATAGCCGTCGCGAAAGAGTCCAGCGGTCAGATTGTGACTTGAGTCAAATTTTAAATGGCTGAATATCTTCACATCGCCACGAGCGCAGGGTCGTGTCGTGTTGGAGTCTTTATCCCAGAAGGTGTCGCTTTGCAGTCGGGAGCCGTCCGCAACAAGGACTAGTTCATTGCGGTCGGGGACCGTATTGACAGGCGCGTCAAAGAGCTGAGAGGCGGGAGCTTCGACGGTGACATCGTAGGACAACGAGGCTCCCGATCCTCGGGGCGTCCATCCGAGCCAGGCGGTAGGTAGGCATCCCGAGTGGCTGTAAATGGCGTCGAGTTTCGATTGAAATGCGGGTTCGAATTCATAAGCGGCCCAAACCTCCAGTTCTGCAAACAAGTTTTGCAAATCAAAGAGCCGTTCTGTAGGTGTTTTGGACGATAGCGGCGTACCAAAGTAGCTCGAGCAAGCGGCGGGGGTTCCGCCGAGGCGAACGACGTCGGCGCAGTGAAAGCCGATCATGTGGGGCTCGATGGTAAATACGTCGCCAATCTGGTCACCAAGGGCTGTGATATCCGCATTTACTTGGGCGGTTGAAGTGTAGTTTCCGCCATTTGATGTAAACGAAAACCCGTCATTATTGGGATCCTTGAGTTTTACCTGAGCAAAAGTGTAGTCGGCGCGTGCGCCATCGACGGAGTGAGCGATATTCGCGATGACAGTGGCCGCCGCTGTGTCTCTTTGCGTGGTCGTTCCGACGTTGGTGACGGTGTGGAGCCACTGGGCGGAGAGGTATTTGCTACAGCCGTTGAGAAGGGGGCCCGCGGCGGTTAAAAAGTTCGCAACCAAATCCCGAGCCGTTGACGATGATCCAGACTTTAGGGTGTACTTAAAATTATTGAGGGCGCCCGGAGGGTCGATTTCCGTCAAGAAAGTCGTGACCGCCGTCCTGCCGCCGCTATCAAGCATTGTAGGCTTGTAGTCTAAGATGAAATTATTGCTACAGGCTGTAGAAAGAACGCTGGCGGCGTCGCCGGTGCCGTTTATCATCTCGGTCAAGCGAGCGTTGATGTATTGTTTGCCCGTGAGGCCGCCAAGGGCGGTGTCCGTTTGGTTGAAGTTTTCGAGAGATAAAACCAAGAGCGACCTAAGCGAAGAATCAGTTGTCACATAAGCCCAAGCTCTAGCGGTTTTGGAGCGGGTGAAATCCGAAATGGCATTGCTCGCATTTTCTTTTGTAAGTCGATCATAGGCCCTTTGCACCGCAATATAGCGATCTTCGACCTGATGGCTGTGTCGCCACTCGCTCATCATGGCAAAGAAGTTCTCGACGATTTGGCGTCTGGCGATGTCGACCTGTTTATATCCGGCGGTGCCCGTGTTCATCTGGGGGTTGCCAGCGGTTATGGAGTAGTGATCGATGGCCATTTGCGGGGCCCAACCATGGGCGATGATGGCGTCAAAAGTCGAATTAAAGTCAAAGGTGGACAGAGAATGACTGCCGTCGTTGACCGCGATAAATGCGGTTGAACTTCCTACCATCGCCCGAGGCGCTCCTGAGCGACGACATCTTTAAGCATGATCGTTCGATTAGTTTTAGCCACGGCGTCTACTAGTCCTCGAACGGGCAAGATGATGACTAGGAGGTACGGTGACACGGTGAATGTCCATGCAGCCAAAAGCGCGAGTGAACTTGAAACTAATTCGCTGATCATTAGCATTCGTTCTGTTTGAAAACGCGTGGCAAATGCCGTAATCAGCGGAGCCAGTGCAATCGGCAGAATCCAATTTGATGAGAATACGAGCCCGGCTAACAAGCCGGAGCTGGTATAATGAATAACGTGCGTGGATGCAAAAATTTGAAACGCGAAAACCGCGCTGGTTGACAGGAGCATCGAGCTCCAGAGAAGTAAGAAATTTTGTGTCTCACGATTCACTCGATGATCTCTCCGCGAGAGCGTTTCATGTAAAAGACGGTCGAAGTGTTCTCACGATTTCAACAGATGTGCCCTGCTTCTGAAGTAACTCCCTATCTGTTGGGTAGCGAGGAAACAAGATGCGTGTATCGCGATCGACTACATAGTCTCTTCCATCCAAGCGCGCCAAAGTTTTTCCTGCGGGTATTATGGACATGCTACGTAGGTCGCTGGTAAGTTCATACGAACCGATGTGCGATTTGATCGTCTCCGCAAATGTGAAGGTCATGGAATCAGCCCTAACGCTGCGAGGGTCAGTTCGTTCGAGATTTGTGCGTTCAGACAAGATGCCAATCGTTTTTTCCGCGAGGTTAATATCTAACTCAATCTGCTTCGGGTCGAATCCCTTCTCTCCCAGTTCGATGCCGTATCCAAATCCGCCATTGGCTAAGTGAAAGTTTAAAGTTGTCATCGAGTTTTCGCTAAAAGTTCCCTGATACACGACCGCAGAAAGGTCAGACGTTTCTCGAAAAATTGAAAATGAAGTCGCATCAAACCGAGATATCAAAAATGCCGAATCGGCAGGTGATTGCGTTTGATGGAAATCGACGACGAATGCGGAATCAAGAAATATCTTGGCTAATTCTTTGGCTCGGCGCGTCTCGCTGTCATTCGCTTCGACGCTTCCAAATGAACGATTGAGATCGGAATTCAGAAATCTTTTGTTAGCCAATGCGGCTTCTACGTTTCCGAGCAAGAACGCAACATTTAGATCGGTTTTGATTTGTCCTTGCAGAATTTTGTGTGCGATGTCGTTGACGACGGCGATTCCGCCGACTTCGTTTCCATGAGTCAAAGCGACGAACGTGATGTCGCTTTTGCGCCCGTTTACAAGTCGGTTGGTTCGCTTGCCTTGCAAAACAAATTCGTCAGAACACAGTTCTGTACCGGATTGTGCAAGTCGTTTGAATGTGTTGATTTCAGCGTGTAGCCTTGCCAGCATGTTAGCCTTTTTTACGTACTATCAGCATTCCGTCTGAAATGGTGATGATAGTAGATTCAACGCGCTCGTCTGTTGCTGCTCGGTCATTCAAGCGACGTAAAGCAACTGCGCGATCTGATTGATCACTTGGATCGTTGATTTTCCCTCGCCACAGAACGTTGTCTACTAGTATCACGCCTCCTGGGCGTAGGATTTCCATGACGCGCTCGTAATAAGCGTGCGAGTTGATTTTATCTGCGTCGATAAACACTAAATCGAAGGGAGCGGAAGATTTTTCAATAACCAACTGATCGAGGAGTGCATGGGCCTCCCCAAGTCGAAGCTCGATTTTGTCACTGAGACCAGCGGTGCTGAACACTGATTTCGCAGATTCTGCCCAACGCGGGTTATGATCCAGGGTGATGAGTTTTCCATCGTCAGGGAGAGCGCTGGCTAATGCCACCGCCGAATGACCAAAGTAACAACCAATCTCTAGGATCGATTTCGCTGAGCAAAGTTTGGCGATCAGATACAAAAGCGAGGCCTGATCGGGAGTGGTTTGCATAAATTCCCAAGGGTCGCCAACTGATGCGCGCCGTGCCGTGTCCAAAGCCTTGTTAGGAATGACGCTTCGATCCTGAACATAGCGACGCAAGGGGGCGTCATAGCTTGGTATTTTAGCGGCGATCCCTTCTCCTGGGAGGAGGGACTGAGTCGTTTCAATTGAGGAAATTTGAATCATGGCGATCCCTTACTTAAAATATATTTAACTCGTATTAAAAGATTCTATAAAAGTGAAGGTTATTTATATAATGTATGGGTTTTATTTGAAATCTATCGTGCGCTGGGTCGTGGAATGCGAAACCCATGAACTGGTCCCTTCGCGTGCGCTTTTCAGTCAATAAAAGCAGTGATGTTAGATTGTTGCTTGATAACAGGTGAAAGCTGGATCGGATTGCAAAGGTTGCGCCGCAATACTCGACACTTATGGTGAATGCAAGCACACGCGAAGGGACCAGTTCATAAATTATAGCTAGCTGTAGGAAAATGAGCTGATTCGGAATGATTCTTTCTGCAATCTCGAGAGTTACCAATCGGTCAGGTTATTTCAATGTCTTTGTCACGTTTTGCGCAGACTTTTGAAGGCGTCTGCAGAAATACGCAGTCCTTCGCGGAGCGTGATCTTCGGGCCATAGCCCAATAGCTCCGTAGCTTTGTCGATATTGAGCGTCTGGCTTTTGGAGGCCAAACCAACGGCATACTTGGTAATAGGAGGATTCTTTCCCTTAAGCAGATTCTTAAAAACAAACTCCGTCACCGTCGCCTGGGCATAAGCTAATGGATAAGGAATGTTGTAAAACCGTATGTTCCAACCCATCGCTTGGTAGAACCACTGGCAGATGTCTTTCACTCGGTTAGGCTCACCGTTAGTGATGTTAAAAACTTCGCCGCAAAGTTTCTCTGTATTGTTCAACGCGAGCGCGATCGCATCCACACAATTCTCGACATAGGTTAGGTCGATGAGTGAGTGCCCATCATTGATCAGCGGGGCACGATCGTGTTTCACTCGTCGCAAGATGCTACCAAGAAACACATCATCACCAGGTCCAAAAATACCACGCGGCCTAAGTGTCACGATCCGGAGGCCACGATTGACTGCACCCAACGCGTATTCCTCAGCTTGCAATTTTGTGGCGGCATAGAGGCTTGCAGGTCTTTTGGGGAGTGGATCGGATTCCCTAATGTTCGTTCGGTGTTGGTAATCAAAGTAAACGCTTGGGGTCGAAATATTCACAAAACCTTTGATGCCATTCAAAGTACATGCGTCAACGATGTTCTTAGTTGCAATAACATTGTTTGCTAGAAAGTATTCGAGGGTTCCATACGGCGAAACGGCCGCGGCACAGTGGACGACCGCATCGATTCGATCACGTTGAACTTTCCGCAAAACTGCTTCGCGGTCCAATAAATCAAGCGCGAGAAATTCGCAGCCGCCTTCCGCAAGCTCGCGGACCTTTTTTAGGTTGCGACCAGCTGCGATGATTGAATATCCGCGTTTCGCCAATAGCTTCGCAGTCCATCCGCCTAGAAATCCAGTGGCTCCGGTAATTAATACCCGCATCTATTCGTACCGAGGCATGCGAAGCGTCTCGGCGTTGCCTTCTGCAATCCATTGCCGGTGGGCCGGGACAGCTCGATTGCTTCTGACGTACTTTTCAATGTCGGTATCACAGCGAACCCCATAACTAACAAATCGATTTGCAACGGGCGCATACATCGCGTCCGCTATCGAAAAATCTCCGAACAGAAAAGGGCCACCCGATCGATCAAGGCATTGCCGCCAGATCTGAAAAATTCTTGTGATATCAGCTTGGGCATCCGAGTAATCGAAGTCTCGCAACTCTTTCTGCAAGTCATGTGGCATCAATTCGCGCATTTTCTGAAATCCGCCGTGCATTTCATTAGAAACCGCGCGGGCAAGGGCTCGCTGTTCAATGCCTCGCGGCCACATATGCTTTTCTGGAAATTTGTCGTTGAGATACTCGCAAATCGCGAGGGATTCCCACACCGTGAGATTTCCGTCGATCAGAGCTGGGACTTTAGACGATGGAGAATATCTAAGGATCTCAGACGAAGTTTCCGGGCGATCTAGGGGAATCAGCTTTTCTTCAAAGGGGAGGGCATAGTGCTTCAAAACCAACCAGGGACGAAGTGACCAACTCGAGTAGCGTTTATTGCCAATCACTAACAGCATCTGAAACCTCCAAATCGGGCGCACGCAGTAGCGATTTATCGAAGCGCATACGTCTTTGTGAGAATAGACTTCACTTTTTTACATGCAGAGCCAAGAGTAAACTTCGACAACTCGACTCGGTTGCGCAAAAGTCCCCAAAATCATGATGCGCCATCGGAGTGTAGTTGAGTAATTGTATGAAATCATTCATGTAAAATTTTTCGTCTTCAGTTTTAGAATTCTAAACTTTGACGCCTTGTAGTTCAATCACGATCATTTCCCATCAAATCCCCACATCGTTTTGTCAGCAAGTGTCATTTATTTGCGTTTTCGATGACGTATGTTGCGTGAGTCGAATGATTCGACGAAAAAAAACCAGTCGGAGGATGTATGAACTTGGCAAAATTTTCTCTATTTTCAGCAGTCGTATTTGGACTATTAGCTTGCGGTAACGATGTGCATCAGTCGCAGCTTGCAGGTGGCAATCGTCGTGGTGGCGGCGAAGTCTCTGGGCCGGTCGGCTCGCCTATCGTCAATGCACAGGCAATGGCTCGTGCATTCGAAGTCCAGACGTTGTTGTGGCGCGCAGCGAACCAGATCGATTTAACGACGGTGAAGATGGCTGAAGTCACAATGGTAAATAGTAATCAAATTTCTATAGTCACGGAACGTTCCGATCTCGGTGGCAATTGCTCGTACTTTCGTAAAACAAGTCAAGGCGGTCGGTCCTTGGAGGACGTATTGAACTGCGGTGCAGAAATTGTGGGTTCAGGGGAGGTCGAAGCGACTACTGTTGGCATCTATGCACTGGTCGGATCTGTTCGAGTAGTGGCAGCAATGCCCGAGATGATGCCGAGCGAAGATACGGCGCAAGTTGCATCATTTTACTCATCCTTCTTGCCTGAGAGCACATCCACTTTAGTCCGCGCAACATTGATCGATGGTTCAGTGCGGGAATTCACTTGCACCAATCCCATCAGCTATTACCAAGCTCGTTCGTGCAGCCGTTCCTCCTCAAATTGAGAAATGGTTCCCGTTTGTGGGTCTGAAATCTGCTCGGTTTCAGATCCGCATCGGCCACAAAATCCCGTCAGTTCGTGGGAGAACGAATCCTTCATTCAATTCGACAATCTCTAGGCAACGACCGCACCGGGCACTTAATTTAACAACAAGTAAGTTGCAACAAACGAAAAACGAACGAGGGGCGAATCCCATGGACTCGCCCCTCTTACCTTATATCTGAACGCCTAGTTCAGACTATGCCTAGAATTAGCGCTTCAAGTTGATGACTTCTTCCATCATCGAGTCCGTGGTCGTGATCGTACGCGAGTTCGCTTGGAATCCACGTTGGGTTACGATCATGTTCACGAACTGGCTCGCCAAGTCTACGTTCGATTCTTCGAGTGTCGAAGAGTAGATCGAACCGCGACCGCCACTCTGTGGCAAACCTAGCTTGGGTGGGCCTGATTCGAGAGTCTTGAAGAATTGGTTACGACCAGCTTTTTGCAAGCCATCAATGTTCTCGAAAGATGCGACACATAGCGAACCGAGACGTGCCTGGATACCGTTGGTGTAGAAAGCTTTGATGTCTCCGTTCAAGTCGATTTTCAAGGACTTGAGGTTACCTGCTTCATAACCATTCTGATCGTGATAGACGGTACCGGATGTTGCGGCAGTCGAAGTCGATGCCCCCATGCCGTCACCTTCTTCTGTACCGACGTTTTTACCAAAGTCGATATTCATGATCTGATCAGGCAGGGCACCTTTGTTGAATGAAGCTTTAAACTCCTCGGTTTCTTCTGACAGGAGATTTCCATGAAGATCGTACTTCACGATACCTTGACCGATAACGGTGCTCTCCGTTTCTGCACCCTCTGCGAGTTCGTCCGATTTGATGGTCGAATACCATTGCCATTGCGGTCCACCTTCGTTGCCGGGGAGGCGACGGAAGTAGGTCGTCATGGCGTGTGCGCGACCGTGGCTGTCGTACACGTTGATGGTGTTCGCAAAATTCGATGTCTTGTCCGGACGCTTCATGTCGAAGTCTTCGGTGAGCGGTTCCGCACGAGAATCGAGGTTTACGTTCATCATGATCTTGGTTGTCGCAACAGGCTTAATGTTATTGGTCATGATGCGAATGTCCGATGTCTGCGTCGACAAGATGCCTTCGTCATCGGCCATGTACCCTTGTACTTTGCCGCCGATGTTGTCGCAGAGGAATCCATCTTTATCGAAATGGAATGAACCTACGCGTGTGAAGAACAAACCGCCGGACTCTTCAATCTCGGTCTGGTTGTTGCGAATCGCAAAGAACCCAGATCCTTGAATGGCCAAGTCAGTCAAGTTCTCCGTTACTGTGGAGCTACCTTGTGTGTGAATGGTCTTCACATCCGATAGTCTTGCTCCGCGTCCCATTTGTGCGCTTCCTGCGCCCAAGTCAACCGAGAGTAAGTCGTCAAATTCCGGACGATCGTACTTGAACCCCTTGCCATTGGCGTTGGCGATGTTGTTGGCGATTACCGACATGCCGTCAGAGTTAACCGACAAACCTGTTACACCTGTATATAGCGCCTGCGATATGCCCATGAAATCCCCCCTAAAGGATCGGTGATGAGCTGCTGGAGTCTGCAACCAATTTGATGATCGTCCTGTTCATCGAATTCGTTACAAACTCACAGCGAACAAAAAATAATCATATTTCGACTTTATCAGCCGCCAAGCGAAGGTGCAGATTGGTTGCAAAAATACAAGAATCTGGGCGAAAGGATTGCCCAGTTAGCAGGAAAAATCTTACTGCCGGTTCGGCTAAGCGACGATTTTCAAAGGACCTTTTTCGTCCGGCTTTGCCGCCGCCTGTGGCTTCGCCGCCGCATCATTTGTTGCTTGTTCGAGCGGTTGGCCATCTGGAGTCATTGGCTTTTGACCGCCTGCAACAAATTGTTCGTATAAATCAGGCTGTAATGTTTTCGACGGCACACCATCTGGACGTGGATTTTCGATAACATCTTTCCACGCGGAATATAGCGTCATCAAAAGATCTTCGACAACTTTGAGATGACTTACATCGTTCGTGATATTGCCTTCGATCATACGATCGATCATGAACACGTAGAGATTTTCTAAATCGACGGCGAGCTTGCCGCCAGTCTTAAAATCAAGGGTCGCCATGAGTTCTGAAAGGATCGCAGTCGTCTTGGAAATGTATTTTCCTTTTTCTGCGATGTTTTTTTCTTGCATATGTTTGGAAGCAAGTTTGGTGAAGCGGATTGCACCTTCGTACAACATGAGAAGGATCTTCTCACGACTCGCAGTCGTAACCTGAGTCTTCTGATACTTCTTGTACGCATTGTCTGACATCGCTGCACCTCCTGCTAGAAGCGCCAGTCGACGTCAATGCGTCAGACTAGCGTTTAACCTCCGCCTCCACCACCGCCGCCTCCCATTTTTGCCGCAAGAAAAGCTCCTTGCGATTGGGCATTGGCCATGACACCTTCGAGCGCGGAAAATCTCCGTTTCAGCGATTCTTCCTTCTGTGCGAGTCCTCGTTCCTGGCGGTCGATCTGTTCATCTTGATTCTTGATTTGCTTATCGAGACTGCGAATCCTGCTCTTTACTACACCGGTCGCTGAATCTCGAAAGCTCCTCAATTTCTCAGACATTCGTTCCGCCGCACCAGAACCCATACGAGTCTTAGCAAATAACGCTGTTACGGCCTCGTAGTTATCGGCGAGTGCGCCGCGAACTTTAGTCTCGTCCATCTTTAGTTCACCGGTCTTGCCGTCGGAGCTGATGCCAATCTGTGCGAGATTTATGTATTTTGAGCCCGAATTTGCCGGCATACCAATTTCACTTTGCAAGCCCCGCATGATGAAGCGAAGGCTGCTGTCACCACTGAGAACGCCGCCGCGTTTGGTTTCGGGGTTGACTTGGAATTGCTCGTGAACGTATTTTGCGACTGCGTTGTACTTTTCAACGAAACCCTTAATTTTTTCGACTGTCTTGTCCACGTCGTGGCCAATCGTTACTTGCACTCGAGTTCCCGGCTCCGCGCGCTTTACTTGAAAAGAAACGCCGCTCACCAATCCTTCGAGAGTATTATCTTCATCGGTGATCGGCACGTCTTCGAACAAAACATCTAAGTTTTGACCGGTAACTTGTTCCTTGAATTCTAGAAAGGTCGTGTCGGGATCAACAAAAATCTTCGAGGCCTTTCCCGATTTCTCTGAAAGAACGAGCAAACGATACGGATCTTCTTCTTCTTTGGTGTTGATGATCATCGCGCGCACGCCGCCGCCTTGGTCGTTGATTTGGTTGGCGACTTCTTGCAACGTTGCACCTGGTTCGACGATTACTTCGAAAACTTCTCCGTTATCTTTTTCGATCGACATAAATCCGAAACCAACGGGAGTATCGTCAACATCAGGAAATCCGACAGCCAGTTCCTTTTCGGAACGAGACATGCCGCGCACTTCAAAATCATACGTTCCAGGAATGGCACCTTGGCCGACGACACCTTCTAGGATATCCGGGTTTGACGAATCTGCTTTCATGATGGCGAAGTCGCGTTCAGTTTTGAGGCCGTTGAGGCTAGTATCCAATTCCGACAACATGCCTTGAAGCTTCTCGACTTCCTTCTTTTCGACTTGGATGTCTTCTTTGCGTTTTTTGGTCGCGTCGATGGGTTGACGCTCGACTTTCATCAAGTCTTCAACAAGCTTCTTTGTATCAAGACCGCCCGGATTAAGTCCGCGAACGCCCATAACACCTCCCGTTTGCTCGAATCCGCACTTTGGTGCATGATAAATCAAACAACATGGAATTCACCCATGACCCCAATTATACGCCATTTGCGCACATCAGAGACAGACGTCCGCGATAGACTTCTTCAAGAAGCTTTACGACCGTCTGAACTTCGCTTTAGCATCGGCGACGAGTATCCGTTGGTCCTGAGCCAATCGGCCTTAAGATACAGTTTGGGCTGCTTTATCAACGATCGACTGGTAGCTCATGCCTCCGTTGTTCCGAGGCCGTTGGTTCGTTTTGGCGCAATCCAACCCCAATCCGTCCTCTTGGTTGGCAATGTCGCAACAGTACCTGAGTATCGCGGCCAGGGCATCATGCGCAAACTTCTAGATGATGCCGTTACCCAGTCTCAATCGCAAAAAGCCGCTGGCGTTATCTTATGGAGCGATTTGGACGCCTTTTACGACAAACTCGGTTTTCGCCCCATGGGGCGCGAAACGCGACGCCTGATTGCCCCCGAACACACAAAAAACTTATCCGATGCGCTCGCGCCACCATGCGACCCTGAGTTTGTACCTTTCAATCTTGTTACGGATAGCCTCTGCAGACAACTGTTGCAGCTGAGACCGTCTCTACCCGTGACGATTGATCGCAATGTCGCGATGTTCAAAGAGCTACTTTCAATTCCTGACACCGTGTTGATGATTTCGCGCGGAACAGATCGTTCGCCGACAGCATTCTATATTCTGGGCAAAGGCTATGATCTCATCGGTGTCATGCACGAATGGGGTGCCAAGACACCCCATCATTTGGCTTCTCTCATCAAGTGGAGCCAAATCAAATTTCAGCTTCCTGAGTTGATGCTATTGATTCCGCATGCGCTTAGAGAGTCATGGGGTTCACACCCTTCGCTACGCGGCAAAGACAGCGAACATCACATGGCTCTATGGCACCCCAATCCCTGTTCGTCACTGAGCGACGATGATGTGGAAAACTTTTTTATCTGGGGCTTAGACTCAATCTAAAGACAAAGGCCGAAGTCTCGCGACTTCGGCCTGAATGAAAAAGAACTAATCCGTTGCTTAACCACCCTTGAGGAGGTTGAGTGCCATTTGCGGAATGCTGTTCGCCTGCGCAAGAACCGAGATACCGGCTTGCATCAAGATGTTGCGCTGTGACAACTCAGCTGTTTCGGTCGCGATATCGACGTCTTTAATACGCGAGTTTGCGGCCGACAAGTTTTCGATGCTAATCGCCAAATTGCGGATGGTCGAACTGAGACGGTTATCAACCGCACCCAATTCACCGCGAATGGACGAAACGTGGTCCAACGCCATGTCGATCTTCTCAAGACTGCGTTGTGCGTCAAACTTGTTGGAAACGCCGTTTTCTTCCAGCCCCAGCTTGTCGATATTAACGTCAGCTTTAAATGCGTTGTAGGAGATGCGGTCAACGCCGAGTAGGTTCTCACCGCCGGTGTTAACTTGGAAATCCAATGATCCACCCGTACCGTCCAACAACACTGTGCCGTTAAATTCGGTCACGTTGGCGATACGATCGATTTCTTCTTTGAGTGACTGATATTCTTCGTCGAGGAATGTACGTTCACGATCACCGATCGTGTCACTGGCTGACTGAACACCAAGTTCGCGCAAGCGTACAAGGATATTCTGAATCTCGTTCAAACCACCTTCTGCAACCTGTACCAGCGAGATACCGTCCGACGCGTTGCGTTGCGCCTGAACCAACCCGCGAGTCTTTGCGCGAAGTTTTTCCGAGATCGCCAGACCAGCAGCGTCATCACCTGCACGGGTGATTCTGAAACCGCTGGACAATCGCTCGAGTGACTTATCGAGCAATCGACGAGTTTCCTGCAAATTCCTTTGAGCCGTGACGGACGATATGTTCGTCGCAATCCGTAAGCCCATCGACCACCCCTCTGGTTATCGTTCAACTCACAATCACCCAAGCCACAGAGTAGCAACCGCTAACTCCGTTAAAAACAACCACATTGACTTGGAGATCCTATTTACAAACTTTAGCATAACAGGACTTGCAATTCCAATAGCTCCGCAGGTTAGGAAGATTCTGCCGAGAACACTGGTCACATTTGAAAGCGGCGAATGCATAAGCAAAAAACGATGATTTGCCCAATCTACCAAATCAAAAACGCGCCCACTGTGGGGCGCGTCGGTGACGAAAATCGAAATTTTTGAAATCGTCAAAATGATAGCAACTTTATTTACTGTTCCTCAAAAATTGACGAAATATCCTTTTCAATCGCCTCCATACGTCCGGAAAGCAATTTTACGTAGCCTCCTAGAAAATTTGATTTCGCATAATAAATCAGTTTTCCATCGCTGCTTGATTCTTTGCGAAAGACAACTTCGTCACTTTGTTTGCCGGTATCAAATTTGATTGTGAGAATGGTTGAGAGTGTTTCGATTTGACTGAACTGATCTTCGGGAACAAATTTTACAATGCGTAATTTTTCAATCTTCGACAGCCAATTGGCAAATACTGTCTTCGGCTTTGCATTGGCATCGTCGCTACTCCAACCCGGAACACCATCATCACCCTTCTTTGTGTGATCTAACACGCGCGTTCTTTCGCCAGCAACTACAGTAGCTTTCTTGATGTCATCAAATTTCATATCCACCAGCTCGCGCTCAAACAGACGCGAGGACGCTTTTTCCAATTTTTCGAAATGTCTACCGTTTATGAGCAAAACTTTTTTCCGTTCTTCATCGTAAACAAAACGATTTGTCGAACTGAATTGCTTGCTACCAAGCTTGAAAATATGAGTCTTCTCACCGGCGCGGATGGTTAGTAAGGAGGCTGAAGAGTCGAAACCGAATTCGCCAGCCTGCGATTCCTTTAGGTCACCGATAACGCGCAAAGCTTCAAGTGGACGCAGACTCTGCAAAAATTCATTGAATTCCGCGTTTGCAAGGAATCGATCTATTTCGGGCTCTTTCCCCTCTTCTGCTGACGACTCAAATTCGATAAAGAATTGAGTCGCGTTTTTGCGCGTCGCCTTTAGAGACAACTTCGGCCCAACAAGTTCTATGCCGGTCACTTGATCGGGAACGATTTCAACCCACGAAACGACTTGAGAGTCTGAAGACCCTGCCGGCAATGAAGCTCGATATGCCATCACCGCGGAAGCGACAATCAACAACGAGTAAACAACTAAGTCTTTGATCATGCTGCGGCCCCTTCCTTTCGCCGTCTAGTCGCGACGAAACCTGCCAACAACAACAGGGCAGGGACACCAAAAATGGTGCAATAGAAAATTAGTCCATCTTCTTTCTGAGTGTGGCGAAGTTTCACGTCTTCTTCAGACGATGTCTCTCCGCTGTACTTTGACTCATCAACGAGCCAACGCAGACCATCCGAGATCAACAGCTGATTGCCCGGCACGCCTGATGCTATGATGCCGTCTGTGACCGCGGTTGAATCCGCCAAGACAATCATCTTGCCTTCGACTAGCAAATCGCCATTCTTCTTGCCGGAATCAATAACGGCGGCTGCGCCGATGACATAGGTGTCTCGTTTTTCAGTACCTGCATCGAAAGCATAGTTCTTGTTCAAATCAACAAATGTGCTCTTCAAAGAACGAATCGTTTCAAAGGTCTTCCAGTTCTCTTGTTTCTCGCCCAATTCCAGTCGTCCGGTCTGATACAAAAGGACCGGCACTCGCTCTTCGTGTTTGGCAAGGTTGGCCACCGACTCGTGCGAAGAAAATCCGTTGGTGAACAAAAACCATTTATCAGACGGCGCTTTGCGAATGCTGACAAAGCTAGCGTCGTTAGCCATGATTTCAGACTTGAACGAAATACCCGCTCCAGAGAGGAAGTCCAGTAGTGGATCCTTTACTTGGGTGATGAATTCGGATGTCTCCAATTCACCTCTGGTTACATCTAGAAGTACCAAAATACGACCACCGCGCTTCACAAATCGATCTAACGCGTCTACTTCGTCCTTCAAGAAAGACCCCGTCGGTCCAGCAATAACCACAAGTGTGGCATCTTCGGGAACTTCTGAGCCGCTACCTTCCGTCATACCAAAGGTGCGCACAGAATATTGCTGGGCACGCATCACTCGATCAAGAAACTTGATCGAACGAAACCCAGTACCCTGCTCACCGGTCCACGTCATCTCGCCGTGACCTCTAGTGAAATACGCAACTTTCTTGGCGGCGTTCAGCTTGAGAAACGCCTTCTGAAACTCCGCATCAAATTTCTTCAGAACGTCACGTGCCTGGCGAAGAGTCAGTTTCACATCTATTTTTTCAGACTGTTCACCTTTAACAAGGAGAACGATGCCGTTTTTGCTGACCTTGTATTTCTCCGCGTCGGCAGGATTTAGATCTGCATCCAGAAGCTTCAAGGAGATATTACTGTTATCCCGCACGAGTGAACGAAAGTATTTGTCCACAAAAGGTAGGACTTCGTTATCGCCGGGGAAGAACAAGGCAACTTCCATTGGTTCGGTCAAAGTGGCAACCATGTTTCGCGAGGACGTACCCGGTTCCGTCGATTTGAGATAGCTCAGATCGAAAGACCGATCACGTTTTGCCGCCGTGTAGTTGAATCCTACCAAACTCGTAAGCAACATACCGACCAGCAACCAGCTAACGCCAGTGCGCAAAACTCTTCCATCATCGGCGAAAAAACCGAGCCCACTCTGCTTGTGTGCCAGTTCCAGACCGATGCCGGTGCAAATGCCGCACACAACCGAGCCGACAAACTTCGCGAGCAAGTATTTTTGCCACAACGTTTCCGGACTTGGCCGATCACCCAACGCATGGCGATAGAGGAAATAGAAACCAATCGCAGCCAGCATGCACACATGCCAGAACGAAAGGTACCACCATGCTCGACGCTCCGCCTGCAGTCCTGCGCTCTTCGCAATCTGCGAACGCATGAAACAGACAGCAATGCTCGCCAAGACCATCAACGATCCGACGACATTGAGAAGGACGCGTCGATCGTGCCCTCCCAAGTAGCGTTCAGTTACGAAAACTAAAAAAACTCCAATCAATAACAACGGCAAACGAATGCCATTCAAGACGTTGCTCATTGTCCTTGCCACCTCCGCATTTGCAGCGTTCGCACCGAACATTCAAGAAAGAAAATGACCACGCTTGCGTAATATACGACATCGCGGACGTGAATCATGCCATTGGAGAATGGTGTGAAATGACGATTGTGAATCGCTAGATATTGGAAAAGGTCGCGAAAGGGTTCATCGACTGCGTCTGACAGCATCCACAAGATAAGAAAGATCACGACCAAAAACGCGCCAATGACGCCAGCCAAAAGCTGATTGGGAGCCAGCACGGATGCAAACAACGCCATGCTGGTTACCGCTGCACCCAGTAGCAAACATCCTAAATAACCCGAAAACAAGTGGCCGACGGATATCTTGCCGCGCAGCATGATGAGCAGCGGCATGTAGATGCTGATGACTTGCAAAAGCATGAACACGACGATCGCACCTAAAAACTTTCCGTACACCATTTTTCGCTCGGAAACAGGCGAAGTGTAAAAGAGCACGATGGTGCCCGTTTGCCTTTCTTCCGCAAAGAGTCGCATCGCAAAGAAGATGCAAGCGACCATGCCGATGCCCGACGAAAAGTAGAAAAAATCAGCGAGAACTTGCGCTGAAAACTTTTCGCCTTCAATCGCAAACGACATGAACAGCATGCCACTGATCACCAGCGACGCCGCCCCGACTAGATACCCCATCCATGTGGTGAAATATGCTTCCAGCTCACGTGCAACAATTAATGCTACTTGCCTCATGCATTCCTCCCGTTTTCTGCGTTCGCTGAGTTGATGAGCTGCATGAAGAGCCCTTCAAGTCCTCCACCTTCTCGCTGCATGCCGACAAGCCCCGTACCCGATTCGATCACCGCTTTTGCAAGTTCTGGTCGAACGTCACGCTTGGTCGTGATGGTCAATAATTTGTGACCTTCGAAGCCATCCGTAGAATCCACCGTGATCACCGCTTCGATTTCGCGCAATCGACGCGTCAAATCGTCGTTCAAGCAATCAAGCGTCAGCAGCACGCGCATCTGTTCGGTCATCTTCTTTGCCAAGTTTGCTTCCGAACCTTCGGCCACGAGCGTTCCGTGATCCATGATGATCATGCGGTCACACGTACGCGTGATTTCCGACAGAATGTGGCTGGACAACACTAGCGTATGATCGCCCTTCAACGATTTAATCAAATCGCGCATCTCGACAATTTGAACGGGGTCGAGGCCGTTGATCGGCTCGTCAAAGATCAGCACTTGCGGTTTGTGCACGATTGCTTGGGCGATGCCCGCACGCTGGCGAAAACCGTGCGACAATTCGCCGAGACGAGCGTTCATGACTGATGTCAGATTGGTTCGTTCAGCGGCTTCGCCCACTCGCTTTAGCACATCGGCTTCCGGGACTAGCTTAAGACGCGCAACATATTGCAAATAACCGAACACGGTCATTTCGTTGTAGAGCGGTGGAACGTCAGGCAAGAAGCCGATGATCTTTCGCACTTCATCGGGATGCTTCGCCACGTCGATGCCGTTGACGCTTGCCTTGCCGCCGGACGGAGTCAAATAGCTTCCCAAAATTTTAAGAATGGTTGATTTGCCGGCACCGTTGAGACCGAGCAGGCCAACGATCTCGCCTTTCGCGATACGAAAGGAAACGTCCCTAATGGCTGCTTTTCCAGCATAAAACTTCGAAAGTCGTTCGACTTCAATCATCGTTGCGTACCTCGTAATCACAGAAGATTTCGAGAATATTACGAACGAATCAAGGAATGGTAAACCCTAAAAAAGAAAAGTCCCGCAGCGTTTTCAACTGCGGGACTGCTGTTCATTTAATCAGCTATGCAAGACCCAATTAGCGAACGTACGCCAATGGACGAGAACGACCGTCACCACTTTCCAAATCGCCCATCAAGGCGCCTTTGTGAGCAAGTTCTGCGTCGTTCGTTTCAACAACCACACCAACCAACGAAATCGAACGATCGGCGTTGCCATCACAATTCTCGGCGCACTTTGCAACCGCGCGGTCACGATTGGTCATCGACATTTCGGCCTGAGCACCAGACAGGGAGTCAATCCATGGAGAACGAGCCGTGGAAGGCTGTACGCTTGCAATATCTAGGGTACGCAGCTCTGCGGCATCAGCACGAAGTTTACGATTGTTCTTCTTATTCGCGCGCTTCTTGGCTTTGGAATGGCTTACTCGATGAATGTTGCTGCTCTTTGCTTTGGCAACGTTTTTGCGCTTTTTCTTGAGGGAAGCTGACTTGTGGCTCTTATGCTTGCTGTGCGACTTCGTGTACGAATCGCAATCAACTGCAGACTTCGATGGCTTTGCAAAATACTTGGTACCAACAAATCCACCGGCGGCGCCGAGGCCGAGGCCCAAAACTAATAACAGGGATCTCTTTAACTTCAACATTCAGAACTCCTTCAGCTTGAAAATCAGCAGCAGCATCAGCTTGTTTTTAAGTCGAACAATATCGACTCTCGGTTTTTATATTATTTTTAATAGAAATTGTCAATTTCATAATTTGTCAGGCGGATTTTATTAATATCATTAATATTGGACAGCGGCATATGTCTGCTAACCGTGAAAAATACCTAATATTTTCGAATACTTATTAAAGTCGATGACCGTAACTGTCCGCCAAGCCATCAAAAGTGATAGAATTAATAGCAAATGTCTGAATTGACTGGAGAAAATTCATGTACTGCGGAAATGCTCGGCTCGCGCTTTACGTCAGTTTGTCCATAATTCTATTGTCATGTAAGGCCGATGACGACCTTGCGGATGCATTAGGTAACCAATCCGGCAAGCAAACGAAGCCGATTTCGAAATATCAGGCAAACGACTCAACTTCATCAGCTAACGATCAAGACACAAATGGGTCTCGCACAAAACCCGTCGATGAAAATGAAGACACCGGCGGATATCTCATTGACGTTAACAGCCTCACCACACAGCCAAAAGAGGCAGGCATCATCGTATCGGGAAAAGTTACCGCACCAGCGGATTCCGATCTTAAAAAAGTCGTCATCTACAGCACTAAGGCAGATCGCGCTGGTCTTGAAGCTCTCGTTACCAAGGGATCAACAACCGCCAGCAGCACGACCAATTACCAGATAAATACACAGGGCAACTTTTCGTTTGAAACGACAAAGCTCGATGCCGGATTCCTTGTCATACAGGCGAGTGCAGAAATCACTTCGCAGATTGAATATTCTGCAGGTGCTAAAGCCTCCAACGTTGTCATTATCAACGCTGCGACCGAACTCAGCGCCGAGGATCTCGCACAAAAAGCAAACAGTGGTGGCATGTCTCCGAACGAGCCAGACCTATGGATTTCGCGCGGCCCCGTTTACGACTTTGGTTCGGCACTGAAAGCAGGCGGGCAATACGACGTCGTTCTGACACTAGTAAACTCTGGATCTGGACGCGCCAAAATCTCCAGCCAAAATTTTGCGATGGTCGCAAACGAGGGATTGCAGCTACAGTTCAGCGGCGGCTCCTATCCCGGAACAGTTCCCGCTGCGGACTATTTGCCGCCAGTCTGTGCGGGTGTGCTGGAAGCTGGTGCACAGTGTAGATTTGGGGTGAGCTTTGCATCTAGTGTGGCAGCGAAATCCGAAGGTAAAATGACGATCTTGTACACCAACGACGCCGCGAGCCGTAGCGTGAGCGTAACCAAGACTTTCAAAGGCGAATTTATACCAGCCGCAACCATTTCGATCAGCGATGATGCAGCCGACGCGTTTCAAAACATCGCGGTCAATTCAACCAAATCCATCTACGTTACGATGTTCAATTCAGGCGACATCGAAGCCACCATTCAAAACGCCGAGTTTCGCGACGATGCCACAGGATCATCAGATCAAGTCTTCAAGTTTTTCAACGCAGCAGGCTACCCGGGTGTTGGCGATCCTACACCCTCAATGCCCATGTGCGGAGCAACACTCGCCCCCTCTGCGTCCTGTCGGTTGCACATTCAATTCGCGCCAGCAACAGCGGCTCGATACAGCAGAACCCTGCATGTGTCGTATCGCTACTTGGATAAATCATACAGTGCCAAGCGTGCCTACATTGGCACGACACCGGACGCGTCTTGACTATGCCATCGTTGCGAGTCTTGTTTTTAATCGGTTCCAGCGCTGCGTGTCTAACGCTGCTTAGTCCGTTCGCGTGGGCAAAATCCGTCAAGTGCCGAGCAGCACCACAAAAAATCATCTCGTTATCATTGGCATCTGACGAAATAGTTTTCGAACTTCTTGGAGAAAGTGGGCGGAACCGCATTGCCGGGCTCTCGACGTCCTCCGCTTCGCCCATCTACAGCAACATCAGCAACTCGGTAGCGTCGATCACACTTTTCGGCACAGATCTTGAAACGATCGTACGAGCTAGACCCGATTTAGTTATCTCGGCTTCGTACAACGACGCAAAGATAAAGACGAGACTGGAGCAAGCAGGCATTTGCGTAAAAGAGCTTGCGCAATTCGCTCGCCTAGCTGACATCAGCAATAACATCGAAATGATAGGTTCGTGGATTAGCAAAGAAAACGAAGCAAAATCCCTTGCAGCCTCGCTACGAAAGTCCGTGGCAGAAACAAGCACCGCAATAGCAAAGACCACCCCTGTGCAAGTATTCGGTTATGTGGATGGATACTTTGTCGCGGGACGCGAGACCCTCTTCGATGACATTGTCCGAGCATCTGGCGGAGAAAACGTGACGTCTTCACTATTTTCAGGATGGAAGAAGACCAATGCCGAAAGTCTCATAAAGTTAAAACCCGACATCATCATCGCCACGGACGAACACGGTGGGGCGGCAAAGATTTTGGAAAATCTCGAACGAAATGCGTCCACCAAACATTTTCCAGCCGTCAAAAACAAAAAAATCATCATCGTTCCGGCAAAATCGTTGGTTTCTGTTTCTCAACATGTCGCAAAGGCTATAGAGTCGCTGCGTCTTGAGTTTTCGAAGCATGAACCAAAGAAAACCCCGTAATGAATCGGCCTCACGAAAAAAATAGACCTGCAAGAATTTGGGGCCTAACCTTTGCCGTTTCCACGTTGCTATTGTTGATTTTTGTTTCGCTTGTGTGGAACCTCGATCTTAGCTCACTTCTGGATGAAAGTTACTCAGACCACGCGTTGAACGTCGATCTAATTCGCAATATTCGCGCCCCGCGCATGACTGCAGCCTTGCTGTGTGGTGCAGCACTAGCGGCCGCTGGTGTCATAAGCCAGGGTGTGTTTCGCAATTTGATGGCTAGCCCCTCCGTTCTCGGCACAGAAGCAGCTGCTATTTGTGGCATCGCCCTGTGCACCTATTTGTCCAAGGGAACATTGCCGTGGTTTGTTACTCCGTTAGTGGGCACAGCATTCGCCGGCATCGCAACTTTCATGCTAATTCGTTGGTCACACGCTGAACAAGTCTCGCGACAAACGATCACGTACATTCTGAACGGCCTGAGCATTGCCGCTGTCGCAGGCGCGGTGACATCGCTGGTGATTTCTTTGCAGGCAAGTGAACCAAATGGATCGACCGCGATCTTTTCGTGGCTGTTAGGCGATCTCAACGGCAAGGGCTGGGATGAGGTTCTGATTGCGGCCGTGGCCATCAGCCTGTTCATCATCATCGCCTTTCGCATTGCACCACGACTTGATGTGTTTGCTCTTGGCGACGATATATCGACGAGCATGGGCGTACACCCCCGATCACTAATCACGAAGTGCATGATTGTGATTGCCGTGTTCGCGGGTACCAGCATGGCTCTCGGCGGGGCGATCGCCTTTGTTGGCCTGATCGTCCCGCATGCCACGCGGTTGCTTGGCGGAGCCAAACACAGGCCATTGCTGGTGCACAGCATGATCAACGGAGCCTCACTAGTATTGTTAGCGGATTTAATCGCACGTTTCGTAGTCGCGCCGATGGAGGTTCACACAGGCGTCGTCGCGTCGCTTATTGGCGCTCCCGTATTTCTCGTCATGCTACGCACAGTTTCACGAAAGGGAGACGTGGGATGAGTTCCATTTCTCTGCGTCAAGCTGTTGTCCAAGTGGGTGAACAACACCGCGTTGGTGAATTAAATGCGGAAATCCCCGCCGGTGAGATCGTCGCGATCGTGGGACCAAACGGTGCCGGAAAAACAACCACGCTCAAGGCGCTGTCGGGTCTGGTCCCGCTCGCGTCCGGTCAACGAATGATCCATGGAGCTGATGATAGAAATCAAAAAAAAGCGTGCGCATACGCACCCGCTCATCTTCTCTCGGATTTGCCGTTTACGGTCGAAGACGTCGCGCAGACGGGCCTTTATGATCCCAAAGCGGCAACAAGATTAAGTGAAGATCAAGTGAAGCGAATGGAGGAGATGCTGTCAGCATTTGCCCTGCAAAATTTGCGTCAGCGTCGCATCGGCTCGTTGAGCACCGGAGAGCTTCAAAGAGTAAACCTTGCGCGTACGTTTGTCCAAAATCGCCCGTATCTGATGCTGGATGAACCATTCGGCCCATTAGACATTTCGTACTACAAGGTTCTAATCGAACTTATTCGACACGAAGCAACGCGCAACAATCGAGGCATTGCAATTGTTTTGCACGACTTAAACCTTGCGCTGCAGGTCAGCTCACAAACCATTCTCGTTCATTCTTCGAAGACCGTTTGCCAAGGACCCAGCCGCGATGTCATTACGCCGGAAAGAGTCAAGATGGCGTTTGGTGTCGATGCCGACACGTTCACCATAAAAGGTGACATTGCGCAGTTAGCGTATAAGTGGACGTAAAAGACCCATTCACGTTATCATTCTAAGCAATATCTGTGACTTACAATAGGAATCAGCATGATGAAACACCTGATCGTTGCGTGCGCACTTTTCAGTGGTGCCCAAGCACTCGCAATCGAAGTAAATGTTGTTCAACAGAACCTGACTTCGAAGTCCGGAAAAGACACACTGCAAGAGAAACACACTTGGTACATCGACTCGTCCAACTTCCGCCTAGATGCGGAACTTCCCGGACGCCAAGCCTCATATTTTTTTAACGGTAAAAATTTGTTTGCATGCTTGCGAGTAACTGATCCGTCGGTCTTGCAAAGCATTTCTAAGGACGCGACAAAATTCAAAGAGCGACTGCAATCCGGCCTTTGCCTTGCTGCACCCATCAATATCTCCAGCAGTTTCTTTATCTCGCCACACAATTCCATTTCAGCACTCGACATCACGGAAAGTTTGCAGCTGACATTAAATTTAGATCACTTTAAGTCATCGCCGTCTGCCGAAGCCCCCACAAGCACTTCGACCCCTTGCACGCAGAGCAAGCGCGAATACAAGTACACGTATTTCGCTTATTTGCAAAACAAGGACTTAACGAATGTCGCAACTGAAAACACTTGCATCGCCAATGAGCTGAACTGGCGCAGTTCGATGTGGAAACAACTATCGCGCACATTGCTGCAACAAAAGCAAGGCCGCAGCTTGCGTTCAGCTCTGGATGGTCAAAAGGTTAGCGAGCAGGGGGTTGAAGTCACCAAGTCCGGAATCTATGAAATTTTCGATGGGAAAAAGTCCCTTCGTAAAATTGAAACCACGCTCACCACTGACAAGATCAGCAAAGAAAACAAACCTGATTCTATTTTTGCAGTTCCTGTCGGCTATGAAATGATTGGCTCGATCAAAGACCGCACCGTAGAAACGGTTGCTGCAAAGGAAACGGAAAAGGAAACAAAAGATGCCACCGATAAATCCGCTGCTGGCGCCAACAGCAAGAACGAAGAAGGATTTATTCCGGCAGTCTTGCGCACCTTCATCGGGCTGCCGCTTTGATTTCTAGGGGAGCGAAAAGATTAGACCCTTTGCTCCCACACTCCCCGCTTTAAGTTGTAGGTGTTCAGGTGCGTCTTTGATTCCAAGAGAATCTGCTTGATCTAGTTCGCTTGAGACGAGCGATAGCTTTCCCATGATATTGTGAACCCAAATGCTTCGCCCCGATTTCTGCAGGTCGATCTTTGCTTCGTCACCGCCGCTGAGGTCATATTCAAATACATCAGCATCCTGTCGCCAATGCATGGCGCCACTGCCGCTGGCATGACTTACGAGATGTTTGACGCCCGCTTGTGATGCAATATCGGACAAGCGCTTTTGCGCGTAGAATGGCGCCAAATTAAGCTTGTCGGGAAATACCCAGATTTGCAGTAATTCTAAGTCATCAGTTGCGGATGCATTGAATTCGCTGTGCATGACGCCGGTACCCGCCCCCATGAGTTGCACTTCACCCGCGGCGACGACCGCTTGGTGCCCCATCGAATCACTGTGCTTGATTGCGCCGCGTATGATGTACGTCATGATTTCCATGTCATTGTGTGGATGCATGGAAAATCCGCCGCCGCCTTTGATGATGTCGTGATTGAGCACTCGCAATTTGGAGAATCGAATCCACTGTGGATCGTGGTATTCGGCAAAACTGAAAGTGTGGTTTGCCAAAAGCCAAGGGGCCGGTGAAGCCAGCCCCCGTTCCTTCGCTCGTCGAATCACAACTTTCATACCCGTCTTTCCGCTAAGGCAGTTGTTGTTACTTGTGCTTGAATGTGTAAACACCATCCCACGCTGCCTCTGGTGGCTCTGCCTTGTAATCTGCAATGCGCTCCATGTACAAAGCTGTCGGACCGTCATCAGGACTGATTTTGATGCACTCGGAGAATTTTTTCTCAGCCAGATCCCAGTCGCGAGCAAGATATGCTTTCCGACCATCTTCAAAGTTACCGATCAAATTTTTGATAAGATCGGTGTTTCCTTTGAGCATGTCCGGTCGCATCAATTCAAATACCTTTACTGGCTGTGTCTTACCCTTCACGCGGATATCATCCAAATCGCGCGAGAAGAACAGTCCCGGCGTCAGTTTCGCTCGCATGTATTCACTCATCAAAATCTTGATACCGTAATCTTTGGTCAAACCTTCCAAGCGAGCAGCCAAGTTAACATGGTCACCCAACGCTGTGTAAGCCAAGCGCTCTGCCGATCCCATGTTTCCGACTGACGCCGGCCCCGTGTTGAGACCAATACCGATGTCTGGCTTGGGAAATCCACGCGCCGGAAGATCACGCTGCAACTTGTCCAGTTCCCACAAGTGGGTGATCGCAACTTTAGCCGCACGATCGGATTGATCTGCGAGAGGAATCGGCGCGCCCCAGAATGCCATGATCGCATCACCGATATATTTATCGAGAGTACCACCCGACTTCAGAATCGCCGCCGTCATCGGCGTGAAATATGTGTTCATGAACTCTACTAGTTTTTCCGGAGTCAAGCTTTCGGAAATGGTGGTGAAACCGCGAACGTCGGAGAAGTAAATGGTGATCTCCATCTTCTTACCGCCGAGTTGCAATTCTCCGTCAGCAAGCACTTGCTCAATAACGTCCGGGCTGAGGTACGCCTGGAATACCCCTTTAACTTTCTTACGCTCGCGTTCTTCCGTGAAGTATTTGTAGATCATAGAACCGAAGAACATGGTGAGGATTTCCATACATGGCACAGCCATGAAGGCCCACGTCCCATTCTGGAACCATAAATATTGATCGACAAAAAAGTATCCAGCTAAGAACAAAATGACGGCTAAACCAGATACCAGTGCCTTGGCCCAAATCATAATTGGCGTGAACAAAATGCCGATACCGATAACGATCATCATCTCTGTTGTATAGATATCTACAGGACGCTTGAAGAAGTCTTGGCGGATGATGTTGTCCACCGCCGCGGCGTGGTTTTCAACTCCGTCAATGGAAGGATCGAATGGGTTCGGACGGATATCGTTCGTGCCTGTCGCCGTAGCTCCCATCAACAATACGGATCCCTTCAGCGCTTCCTTCTCTTCATCAGTGAATGTGTTGTTGTAAGCATCCACCAGGCTGAAATGGCGAAACGTCACACGGCCTGGACCGCGGTGATTAACAAGCATTCGTCCCACGCCACGAGGATCAACGGGGATCTTGATCTCACTATTGTCTTCTTCGCGAATCAAGCTGATACTTTCGATACCGTGTTGGTCGAAGAACACAACGGGTTGACGCCCCAAGAAACGCGCCGCCGACAGCAGCGACAAAGAAGGCATGAGATGACCATCAACGTTCGAAACAAGCGTGACCCAACGATTGATCGCATCGTCGTCAGCATCGTTGCCGAAGTAAGCGTGATGTGAGGCAACATCGTTAATAAGGGGAATGTTTGAGCGCATGCCGAAAGCTTTGTTCAGTTGCGGATAGTCTGCAAATGTTTTGCCTTCGGGCATGTCATAAATAACTTCCGATCCCAACATCGGATCGAGGCCAGGAAAACGCTCACCTTCGCCGAGGTTCAATGCAGCTTCTTCTTCAAAATTGAAAAAGAAGTATCCTAGGATGATATTCTGAAATTTTTCAATGGCGCTCGAAAGACTTACGTCCGAAGGACTGTCTTTGAGCATGTTGTTCATTGATGCGATATGCTTGCCTAGTTTCTGCGGAGACATTGACTGGCCGGCTTTTGAGGCATCGAGCAGCGCGGACATATCTTTTTTCGCATCAGTCATGCGTGCGGCTTGTGGCTCGGCGAAGATAACGTCGAAGCCAATCCATTCAACGCCCAGCGCTTTCAAATTTTCAAAGGCTTTGGCGTAGTGCTTTCTCTGAAATGGAAAATCACCGAAGTGACCGAGTGTCTTTTCATCGATGGCGAGGATCGCAACCTTACCCGTCGGTTTGACGGCCCCGCGTCGCAAAACACGCCAGTCGAGGAGCTTGGATTCGATGCGATAGACGATGTCGTTGCCGCCCACGAAGCTAAAATTGCTGTAGTGGTTAAAAAGAACGTAATAAGACATCGTCACAGCGAAGACCGAAATCAACAAAAGTGGTAGAATGTGACGGAACTTAGGCCAAAAATTCTTCTTACCGCTCATGATATGGACCTTTGCTGAAGGATAGGATTTGGTGAGTTCATCGGTTGCAGTTCAGAAAATCATGAGTTAAAACAGGCTCGAGAAAGCACATATTTCTATTGGGGTCATGCTTTGGATTTGAAAGAGTTCAAAAGAGAACTTAAAAATCTCAATAAATTCGCAAGCTTTGAGCAAGAAGCCCCTGCTCAGGTTGTTGCGGAAACGCAAGCTGCACCCAGTGACGAAATGGACATCGATCAATATGCCAGCGATCATGCCATGTCCAAATCTGAGGTTTGGAACCTGATCAAGCAAGGCAAGCTCGTCGGACGGCAAGTTCGCGGCAAAATCCTGATTCAAACCGAAGGCATCAGCGCAGAAGATCTCGAAAAGATTGAAGAAAATAACGCGGACCGCGCGCATGTCTCGATCGCCCCTTACGGACAATCAACGCCTAGCCTGCAAGCGGTTCGTTTACCCGAGTTGAAGTTTGCCGGCGATCAGCCAACCGAATTGGCATTGCTTTTGGACCATTTGAGTCTGATCAAAGATGAAAATCGTGAAATCCTACGGATGGCTCAAGAATCCATTTCTAAGATTTCAGAAATGGCCGAGCAAGTCGTTCTTGCAAAGGATGAAACCATTCGCGAACGCGATCAAAGAATGAAAGAGCAGTCTCTGCGACTCGATCTGCAAAGTGACCAGATCGAATTGTTGAAGCACAAAATTTCGGGACAAGAATCAGACATTCTCGACCTCAAGAGAAATATCGAAGATCTCGAAACGCTCACGCGCACCCTGAGTTCCGAAACATAATTTCTTTTGTGTGAGCCGCCGTCATCCTGAGCGTAGCGAAGGATCCATCTCTTCGGTCTGGATGACACCAATCTCAATCGGCAATTTATGCCATCCGCTATTCGTCCGCTGCGACGCCTGCACGCGCTAGAATATCATTAATATGATCGCTTCATTTTGAGGTGCATTTTTGCGGAACTTCTCCCAACGAATTTTATTCGTCGCTGCCATGACCGGCGTGGCGTCGGTGGCGTTGGCGACAGAAATACCAGAGCACTACACGTCACCTCGCGCCGAGGGTATGGGCAACGCTTTTACTTCCATCGCCAATGACGAAAACTCTGTGTGGACCAATCCAGCGGGCTTGTGTCGCATCCGCAAACCTCGTTCTAAGGATTTCTTGCATGCCGCGAGATTTCCGAACATAGCAGTCGGAGCAAACTCAGAGGCGCAAACATTTTACCAAGACATCATGGGTTCAGAAGAAGCGATCTCGGACGCCATCGCAGAAAATGACGCTGAGTTCGGAGAAGGTGGAACTCTCTGGGCTGGTTCGTCGGTATTTCCAAACGTGATCGTCGATATCAACCGCACACCTGTTCTCGCTGGCGGCTATACATTTAACCGCAACGCCGTTTACGTTTCGTCGGACGCTCCCGAATCCGCGAACATTGAGTCGGTCTCCGACTTCGGTGGAATTCTCGCTGTTTCATTGCCCAACCGAACCAACTTATTCAGTGTCGGAGCTTCTGTCCGCTACGTAGAGAGATTTGCGTGGGAAGAAACGGTTCCGACGGACGAACTCGCGGATTCCGCAGCATTGCAGGAACGGTTCCAAGCTGGATATAACCAAACAACGGGATACGGAGTCGATGTTGGCATGATTTACACCATGGCCGATTTTTGGTTCCCAACTTTCGGCGTCGCCGTATTGGATCTTCCTTTGGGTTGCAAAGATAAATATCTCAATCCGTTTTCCAAGATGCGCGAAACAGTCTGCGGCACTGTCTTCACCGGAACGTTTTACAACGAGGACGCGATTTCCACGGTGGATGCGACGGACGTTCGTTTGGGCTTTTCGATTATGCCTCGATTAGCGCGCGGCGTTTCTCTACGCCTTGCCGCTGATGCTCATCATATTCCCGTAAATACGGGGACACAGGTTTATGGCCTTCAAGGAATCGAAGTTTCGAAATTGGTTCACGGTGGTGCTGAGCTATTCCTTGGCAATCCCTTGGGACAAAGCAACTTTTCGCTGCGCGCAGGCGCACGCCAAGGATTTTGGACCGCCGGTGCGTCGATGAGTTTTGCTTATATGCTGCTAGAAGTCGCCACTTATGGCGTGGATGTTTCGAGTACCTCCAAGGCGGTCGAGGACCGACGCACCTTGGCAAACTTCTCATTTCTATTCTGAGTTAGTTACCGCCGACTTGCGCCAGTTCGCGCTCGATCATCGCCAAATTGTCGCGCACAGTAGCAACGTCTTCGACGTTTGGATAGTTGGCGATCGCCTCTTCCAGATATTGTTTAGCTTGCTTCAAAAAATTTACCTTGGCCACTCTATCGGAAATCGGCAGCGAACTTTGATATGCGCGAGCTGCCTTCTGTCGTAACTCTTGCACGGCCCCTTTGCTGAACGATTTGATCTTGTCTTGCGCCTCACCGTAGAAAGGCGATTCAGCACCGATCATCGCAACGCGCTTGATCGCCGCTTGGTAAGATTTTTGATTCGCAAGGATTTCTGCGTCCAAGAGGATCTCGTCAGCACTGCGAATATCCGCTGGTGAAAGTCCCGACGCGCCAACCGACGACCCGCTCGACGCTGGCAACGCTGCTACAGCCGAAGTGACGAATGAATCCACATTCAATACGCTCCAGCTTTGCTTCTGCGCATTCACGGCTTGGACGACTTCTCGTGCGAAAGCTTCGCTATTTCCACCAGCAGCCAACCCTTGCAGCATCACGTTGACGGGAGCAAGTGCTAATAAGAACTGATTCTGCTTGAGTGCTGCGGCAACATTTACCGAACGCTCGTTGCATAGTTTTTCAAATGAGGGACTGACGGGAAGATTAGCGGCAGGACGAACAGCACTTCCTGTCTGCGTCGCTGTGGCTGCCTTGCCCGCCGCGATCTTTGCTGCACCAATCACGGCGGCGGCTTCCCAGATACTGCCGCTCGGTACTGACTCAATTGAATTCCAAAACACGCGATCATCACCAGTCATGATGACCGATACGTCAGAATTGCGAGCAACCATATCTGCTGCATAAGTACTAGCAGCTTGGGTGGACATATCCTGTTTGCTGATTTCGGATTGTCCGCTTGCGGAATCTTTGGGCGCGGTTTCGACAAAACTCTTTGGCTTTGTCGCACAGGACGTGATCACCAACAAACCTGCACAAATTTGCGCAACAACGCGGACGAGCATAGTTATCTCCGAAAGAAAGTTACTTCCAAGATAGCAAACATCAATCTGATATGTGTATGAAAATGTTGGGTTAATTAACTCATTCGCTCAAGAATTAACTAAAGGCTCGCGAGCATGTCTCGCACAAAATTCCGCGAAACATCCGTGGTGATTGCGCGAAAACTATTTTGCAGCGCCTCTTCGTAGACAACGAATTCTGATGAGTCAGGAATGTGTGCACCGCGGTCAGTTACAAACTCTCTGCTGCCACCGTAATCTCGCGACATCAACACCTTGCCCGTCTTGAGATCGACGACTTCGATGGTTACGCCCATTTGCAGCAATTCTCGTTGCGTGTACCGACCTGCAATATCCATGCGGCGAAACTCTGCAGTAGCCGCAGAATCAGGATCGAACACGGTCGGATCTCGCAAATCGACACTGTCACCGGTGGTCCTGCCGGTCGCGCCTACGGTCGCCGAATACAAATGGGTACGAATGATTGCATCAGCAGACTGCCGACCAGACAGAACGAAGTGACCGTCCTTGGCGATAGCACGTTGAACCGCATCCCAAAGGATATGGTGAGGAACTGGCTGGCGACTGGTGTCGTATACCGCCTCTACCGCAACTGATCGAACATTAGTTCGACGAACAACACTAGTATTTACAAAGCGATACACACAGGAGAGCTGCATCAAAACTAGGCAGATCGTGAGAAATCTATTGGTGACTCTCTGAAAACGCATTAGTATCTCGGTCAAGAAGCAAACAAAAAATACTTATTTGATCTCTGAGGTTTACCATGAACTCGATGGAAACACCAAGCCGAGTCGTTGTCCCGTCCCACCTTGTGGCTGAAGCGCAGTTTCAGACGTGGTTGAAGGAAAACAAGTACGACGTTCTTCCCGATGCGGCTGGCATACCGTGGAAGCTTAACATCCAGCTCCTCGAAGTCCCCGATCACGTGGATCGGCGACGTGCGTTGATTCGCATAAGCATTCATGTTACCGCCCAGCTCGGCGTACAAGATCTGGTAAATACCGGCAGTTTTGATGCAAAGATCGATCAGAGATTGATTTCGATTCTTGGCGACCGACGCATTGATATGCAGCTCAAGCCACTTCGATTTGAGTCGCAAAGTTGGGAAGATTGCCGGCATTTTGTGGCTGATAGCATTCTTCAGCTTCGCTCAAAACTGAAGCACAGCGAAATGCACGAGATCAAGCGAGCCTTGGTTGGGCGGTTTATCGACGAGCAGGCGCTGTTTGGCGCAGGCCAGATTCCCCAAGAGAATCTGCGAGTTTACCGCAAAACCCTTGACTCACTGTGAAGTTTCGTCGTAAGTGCCCTTTTCATGTTGTTTTTCAAACGGTTAGCTCCTGAATCGACAGGTACACAAGGGGACTTGCGAAATGGTTGAATTGGTTCCACATCGCTTAGATGACGCGATCGTTCTCAATGTTTGTAAGCATTGCCACTACAATAAGACTGATTGCCGCGACTGTTCAGACGTCGGCATCGCCGTACACAACTGGCTCATCAGTACCGAATTGAAGTATGTCATCATTGACCTTCAAGACGAAAAAGATGTCTGTCACACGTTCCTCCAAGAAGTAATCCAGCTTCGCAAGCGTTTGCGCATTCCGTTCTTGTTTTGCGGAGTGATGGACCGCCCGATGCGCGTACTTGAAGACTACAACTATACTTCTTCCGTTTACCCCACGTTCAACATTCCAGAAGAAGCCGTTGAATTCTTGCGCATCAAGCACCCATTGGTTCTTGAAAGCGATATGACGAAAGTTGCATTGAACGAAGTTCTGCAGGTCGCGCGTCCGCGTTCTGCTAACCGCCTCGGTGGTGAAGATGACGATGTCGGCGTCGATGACGACGGCGAATCTGAAGAAATGGACGACTAGTCTAGTCCCTGTTCAAAATGAAAAATCCTGCGTTGTAGAACGCAGGATTTTTTTTGTGCAAATTCAGCAAAACAGTTAACCGGCCTTCGGGAACGCATTCAGATCGGGGAAATCCAAGATCGGATCGGTGGCAAATCGGCCTTTGCAATCCGCAACCGACTTTTTCAAGATCACTTTCTTGAATGCGCCGTCAATGCGAACCCAGTCTTGTCTTTCCTTCTCGGGCACACCGGCTTCGATCAAAGACTGCACTAAGAGTTCTTGTCTTTGGCGGAACAATTCTTCGTTGATCATCATGTGCACATGAGCGTCGATCGGCATGCGACCGGAATAGTTTTTAGGGCCACCAAAGAGGTGCTGCATGAAGTCGCTTTGTTGCGCTTCAATGTGCTTCTGACCGACATTGACGAAGAACTTGCCAATCCATGCGTGTGCATAAATTTTGTCGTAAAAGATCTTGTGAACGCGTTCAATGGTACTTCGACCACCAAGACGCTCAAACAGGGTCTTCCCGTTCTTGCCACTATTCTCGCGCTCGATGTCCCAAGCGATCATGGTATCTTTGATGTACGTTTCCGAATTTGACATTGCAGCCCCCTTCAATGCCCGTTAACCTTTCGGTACACCTGACACGATATTGACTGCTAATTTGTAACTTTCCGAAAAAATAGGAGGTTTTTCTGATGAGTCAGCCGGTTGTGGCCCAAAAGGAGCCTTACGTTGTTGAAGAGGCAGCAGGTAAGAAGATGTGGTGTGGATGCGGGCTGTCCAAGCGTCAACCCTATTGCGATAGCTCCCACGGAGATTCCGCCTTTGGTCCCTAGTTTGTATTCCTTGAAAAGTCGCAAACCGTAGTCTGGTGCGGGTGCAAACAAAGCAAAAACAAACCCTACTGCGACGGTAGTCACAGCAGGCTTTGATCGGGATGCACTCGCTGAGTCTATTGGCGAGTGCACGTTGGCTTCATCTGACGCGTTTCTGGATCCCACTGCTGGCTCAGTACGTATTGTCCGTTGAGCTGTACGTCATTCACCGAAAGTTTCCACTCTTTAACTTGCGTGCCATCAGCAGCGAAGAATGCCAAAGGCACGCTGGGAATGGCAATGGAGCGACTGATTTCTCCCCAAGCATGGCACCTTTCTGGATGCTCTCCCCAACCTTCATTCTTCTCGGAAAGTTCTACGGCTATCGTTTGGGATGACGCTTCAAATTTCAGGGCATGCACCTCGAAGCGATTGCGCTGAAATCCACACATCGGACCGAAGCCCAAATCTTGGATAACGACCAACATCCCATGAATGCACTCAGCACGAATCTCCTGCAGCATCGGGCGCTGATGCGTTTCTTGGGCATTTGCTGAATAGGAAGAGGCCATTGCCAGCCATAAAAAAGTTGATGACACTAGATACTGAAAATGAGTCGCCATGTTTAATCTCCTTCGTTGATGTTTTGCGACGAAGGATCCATAGCAATTTCGTTGAATGGCGGGCGACAAATCTGCTAGGTATCATTTTTTGAACCAATATGGATCACAAAATGAATGCCGACAAAGTCTCACACCGATTAAGTGAATTTCTATCCACGAAGGTCGCGGCTAGTAGCAAAACACAGCGCCAGATTGCTGACGAATTAGATGTTTCTCTTCCAACATGCAAACGGTGGCTAAAGGGAATCGGAGTGGATTTTCAAAATGTTTCGATGCTTGCAGATGTGCTGCGCTTTGATTTCGGCGAGCTAGGCACATTTCTCAATCAAACGACTGTTACGCAGTTCAGCTACACCGAACGGCAAGAGCTATGCCTAAGCGAGAACATCGAACTATTGGTAGTGTTTGACATGCTGCACCGAGGTTCGACAGTGGGGCAGATTCAAAAGAAACTAGATGCTTCTGCGAGCGGAATCAATCGCCTGCTTAAAGAGCTTGAAGACATCAAGCTCATCGAGCGCATGCCCCATGACCGCATCCGCATCATTCCTCACGGTGAGCCTACGTGGAAACCAAATGGTCCTTTGAAAAAAGCATTGCGCAACATTTTAGTTGAACGTGTTTCGACGTTGGCAAAGAAACACGCCGAAAACGTCATCGCTCTGGTGCAAGTGAATGCAGCTGACGAGACTGAATTGCGCCGTCTTTCACAGGAGTGGATAAAGTTTGCTTCTGAATCCGACAATCGCGCGCGCCGACTAAAAAAGGGGGACAAGCAAAGTTTTGCGGTGATGGCGGCCATGGTACCCATGGCCCTCGAAGATATTTTGAACTAGAGACTCACGGTACTGAGCTTTAGAATCGCCTGCAAAGTCGATGGTGCGCGGCCAATAGCTGTTCTTCAAGACACGAGACTGAAATTAAATCAATATTACCAACATGTTACACGGGACCAGTTCCCTCAAGTTTTGTGAAGTTTTATCCGATTTACTGAATGAACTCGTTTAAGCATGCAAACGAGGGATGCAATGGGAGGGGGACGTGAATCTTTGGTATATCCACGCATTTCAGGCACTTCGGAAGTGGCGTATCGCTGCGACATCGCTTGTTCTCATTCCTTGTATCGAATCCTGCGAATCTGGTTTAACACCTTCGACTGCAGAAGAACTAGTGGCTAGTGCGCCGTCGGCTGAACCCACGCCGAACAGCAGCGAGTCTCCGACGACTAGTAGCGAATTTCTACCAAAGAGCACGATGAGCGACGTCACGGCCAAGAAATTCAAGATGGCTAACTGCATTGATCCCGATCTCTCGAAATTAGCCCAAGGCCAATTTGTTTCACTGTGCAACGGCACCAAAGCCGAGGGCACCGCATCGTTACTTGACTTCAGTAAACTTACGGCAGCTAACATTAAGGCAGGCGTAGCCATCGCTGGGGTAACGGGTACGAGCATTGGCGGTGCAACTGCTTGCGCGACTGGTGGACAAACGGGCTGTCTGGCGAACTCCTCCTATCTAGCGATCAACGCCAGAGCCGTCGAACCTGATAATTTGCGATCAACAAGTACCGCGGGTTCGGGAAAACTCAAATACTGTCGCGCCGGATATGATTTGTCCGTGATGGATTTGCCGAACGCGTATGTGAACATGCATTATTATGGTCGCACTTTCACTGCTGCCGCTGGAACAGATTTGCTGACCATCGGAAAAGCCAACACATTCATGAGCGGGTTAGGAAGCGTTCCCGTCCAAGTGTCGACCTCAGGAACATTGCCTGCGCCCCTGGCGACAAATACAACCTACTATTCGATCTGGGTCAGCACCACGACCATCAAGCTGGCAGTTAGCGAGGCCCATGCCGACGCAGGAACGTTCATTGACATCACCGACGCAGGCACTGGAACTCATCGCATTAAGCCAGTTGGGGACGGAATTGCGCAGTATTGGGACGTGATGGATGACACCAATAGCACCAACAGCACACGCGGCAATTGGTTCTCGAACAGCTATTTCGGAGTTGACTACTTGTGCGCGGCCACCGACTGGCAGATTCTAGCTCCAAGTGCAAACGGCTCCACCATCAATGCGGGTACGGCGTCTGACTGCGATGCAGTAGGCGACGACTGCATGATACAGGATAAAATCACGGGCGAGATCTGGACCGAGGTAAACCCTAATGGAGGCGGCGGTTCTTTGACTTGGGCCGAGTCAATTACCTTTTGCGACAACCTGAACTTCGGCGGTTACAACGATTGGCGCTTGCCAACTCATAAAGAATTCCTCCAAGCTAACATCAATGGTCTGTACCTTTTTGAAATCAACTTTCCCCAGTCCGGAACATCTGCAGGATTCTTTCGAACGGCAACGATGAAATCGCAGTTTTGGGACGCCAGCAGTACCGGTTCTTTTTGGATACACGGCAACGGCGGATCCCAAGCCGAATACCAGACTAATACGACTCAGTTCGGCGCGGCGTATAAAGTGCGCTGCGTCAGGAACTAGGGGGGAGTAGTTCATGAGGCGATCGCTATTTAGAAATGTACTCACGACTGTCGCGACTTGTCTGGCGTCGTTAGCAGTCATCTTCGTTGGGCCGTTTGCGGCTGCTGCAAGCGAGAACTGCGTCGATCCAGACCTCTCCTTTCTTGCTCAAGGCGAGACGATGACAATGTGCGACGGCAGCATCGGTGTAGGAACCTTTGTCGCCCCAGATTTGACTAGCCTCTCAGCAGGTGACATCAAGGCAGGTGTCACGATCGGAACCATCACCGGCAACTTTTCGGGAATTCCCTGCTCATCCGACAATCAAACCGGCTGTCTAACTACTGCTCAACATCCATCGGCCGCTGCGTCAAGTATTTCGGATCCCTATGATTTCCGCGCTACTAACGGTGGATTCGGCAAACTGAAATATTGCCGCGAAGGGTACAGCTCAACCGTATACGATATGCCAACCACACCAGTAAACCTGGGAGGGCGAGGCAAGACATTCACAGCAAACGCAACTACAGATCTGCTGACCGTCACGGCTAACACATTCATTTCAGCCTACAGTCCCGTCGCGGTTCGTGTGTCATCAACAGGAACTCTACCTGCGGGGCTTTTGTCGGGGGTAACGTACTACTCAGTCTGGCAATCAACGACAACGATCAAGCTTGCTGGTTCGTTTATCGACGCATCGGCTGGGACGCCAGTCACCATCGATTTGACAGATACTGGAACGGGCACGCACAGAATTCTTCCGGTGGGCGACGGCGTCGCGCGGTATTGGGATGTAGGTGACGATATCAATAGTCTCACTTCGACGCAGGGCGGTTGGTTTTCTGAGAGCTATTTCGGTGCAGAGTACCTTTGCACTGCAAGTGACTGGCGTCTCGTTGCTCCGAGCGCAGACGGGTCATCGATCACGGCCGGAACATCGACTGACTGTGATGCCGCGGGTGACGACTGCATGGTTCAAGATCTCATGACAAAGGAAATCTGGACCGAGGTCAACCCCAATGGCGGAGGAACCAGCCTCCGATGGGCAGAGTCGTTGAAGTTCTGCGACGATTTGGTGTTTGGCGGCTATTCCGATTGGCGCCTACCCCAAATCAAAGAGTTTGCTCAAGCATACATTGACGGTCTCTACAGCACGGAATTTACTTACCCATCGAGTGGTGCATCTGGCACATCGTGGATGTGGTCTTCTACCACTCAGGGCGGTGGCGCGTGGGATAACTCCAGCAACTTTGTCTATGCATTCTACGGATCGGGGGAGTTTCAGGTTGGCGACGCCGCGAATGCCCAGAACGTGACTCGTTGTGTAAGAAATTGAGTCTGGTTTTACATTGATGGCGGCCATGGTACCCATGGCCCTTGAACATATCTTGGAATAGAGATTTTCTGCTACTATTCGCCCGGAGCTTTGCGAGCAGGAAAGGTCGTCGGTGCGTTGATGGCAACCGCGTCGCAAACACAGACAACACCTGCTTTGGTGATCGACTGGGCTGGACCGCTGGTAATACCTTCACCGGACGGGAATAGAGCTCGCTTAGGCTGCAATTCTCCACTTCCCTTCAATTCCGTTGTCCACCATTGACCCGCATTAATAAATGATGCAGCGTTAGGATCGTTTGCGATTGACTCAAGCTCCGCCTTGTCAGCGAACTTAAACCCGTTTCGGTCGCACAAACCTCTTTCGCCGCCTTTACCTTTAACTCCGACCGCTTTTTCGTAGGTAACTTTTTCGTCCAGTAAAACCACCTTGGAACCATCCGCGCGGCAAATTGTTCGAGAAGGAAGCGAAAATGCCGTTAGCTGACAAACGGAAACTTCTCTGTCCAAAACTTGGGGCACAAATTTTCCTCCATTTACTGAATCTTTATCCTTACAAGTTACATAGCTGCGAGACTTACCCGCAAACCGCATGTTGAAACCGGATGCTGTCAACGACAATCCTTGGCAGCTTGCCGCGTGATCGCATCGACCGTCGATGCATGGTTCAAATTTGAGGTCAATGGCTTCACAAGCACTGGATCCAGTTCCCTTGACGTGCATGGATACGAGTTGTTTGGCGATGTCCTGACGCCCGTTGTATGCTTCGGTAGTTGGCTTCAATGAGAACTGGCAAGAGCCCGCATCAGTGGCGCAGTAATTACCCTCGACAAGTTTTCGCTCGGTCTTAGAAACGCCAGAATTGGGGAAGTTTTGTGCTGCAAATGCTGACTCAGACGTGATGGCTAATCGCATTGTTTTGGTAGCACTTGCACTTCTTAATGGCAGGAACACGACATAATCTCCGCGCAGAGGTGAAGCGGCGGTCGAGTCCAAGACAGTTCCAGATGCACCGGCTGCGGTTATGCCTTCGAATAAACGAACGCGTTCTTTGCCGAGTTCGAGAGTTTCTGCAGATACTACGACACCAGCCAAATTCAGATCTTCATCAAAAACCAATGCGCCTCGATCTGCCCAATCTACTGACTTCTCTTTGATTTCGAGAAAATATGCCGCATCCCCTCCAGACAAATGGAAAATATCTGCGATATCCATTCGCTTCTGCGATAGTTTCATCTCGCCCGACGTCTGATCATGCGCTACGACGTACACTGAATCGCCAATGTTCAAGAACTTGTTTCCGATCGTCACGGGCTTCAGCGAGTCGATGTCGACCTTGCCGCGAATTTCTTCTTCAAACGTTGCTAAACCAACCCCCTGTGTGGCCGCCAGATTCCAACGAGGCTTTGAAGCGACGTTCAGCAGTCCGGGAAAGACACGTGAGGAATTGTATTCCGTCGCACCAGCGATGGTGACCTGCTTTCCACCTCGACCTACGCATTGCGGAGCCATTATGATCGTCTTACTTTCGACGACAGCTCCCGAGCAAATTTGACCATCGTGTCCGCGGACAGGGACAACACCGGGCATTTCGAATGACGAGACGACCACTGTTGGCTCGTCCTTCATGAACGATTCCGAATCACTGAGTCGGCAGGACGACATGCTAAACGCACAAGCGATCAGCACGAACGACACGTGGCGGATGGTGATAGTTGTACTCATGAACGGAACTCCCATGAACTATTTAAAGGATCGAAGAGCGTAAGTTGAACTCGCCGATTCGGTATCTTTAACTAAATTGACATTGAAATACTTGGAGCAGATGTCTGGGAATCGGCAATCACCGATTTTCACACCGTCGATGCGCAAGCGATGATATCCTTTGAGGTCGATTGTAAGATCATACAAGCCGACATCCACGGCAAGACTGCCTGCTCCGGCAGGACCAATGCGAATATTCTCGGTTACGCCGTTGGGCCCACGTCCTCGAGAGATAATCTTCAAATTACCAAATTCGGAAGCCGGTAGCCCCGCCACCGAAATGAAAATGGTCTTATTCCAAATGCGGCGCAGCAATGCTTGCCAACCAGAGCGAACTTTTGCGACAGTTTTATCGCGCCACTCATCATATTCTGGTTGAAAGCCCAGAGCGCGATTGTTTACTTCGATCAGAAAAGCAGGAACACCCCATCGACCGTAGGCGCTCGTGATGGAATCACCATCCACCGCATACATCAGTTCCCAAGCCTCACCGGCAGCGTAGGTTCCCTCGTCACAGTCGCGAGGGATGCCCTTGGCGATTTCATCGGCTATGGCTTTGTATACTTTCCGGTTGTGCGCAGATTGACCGTCGCACCCCATCGGCATAATTACTACTTCCGCGTGAGAGTGAATGGACATGGAATAAGCGGGCAACAGTCTACCAATCAAAGCATCCATCGCTTGCGATTCCGGTTCGGAAAATCCACTTGGTCCGCGATAAGTATCACTATTGGGGTCGTTCTTTCCGCCGTAACACTTGTCAAAGTTGAAGCCATAATTGCGGTTGATGTCTACGCCAACTCCGGTCTTTGGATTGTGATTTTTGCGCCACATTCGCTTACCGGCCCAAACCTGGTTTGAGCCGGATGGATTAACCATGGGCACAACCCAAATTGAAGTGTTATCAACCCAGAATTTAATTTCAGGGTCCGCATCATAGTTGGTCAAAAGAAATTCAATCATGTCGATGCCAACTTCGACACTCATTAGTTCGCGCGAATGATGCCCAGCATCCAAAATCATTGAGGGGCGTGATCCATGAGGATCGGACGGATCCTTCGTGATCTCAACAGCCAAGATATCGCTGACACCATCAACAGCAGTGCCAATCTTATACAGTCGCGATATGTGCCGAAACTTTCCCGTGTTTCCGTCGCTCCATTCGAGCAGCTTGGCTTTCAGTTCAGGGTACGAGGTGTACTTTTCATCCGGACGTCCACCAACCTGCTGCATACGCGCATATGATCGGTTGCATTCTTGACGGTCCTTTTGTGAACCATCATCGAGACGCATGATCTGCACTTTCAGCTCGGAAGCAAGCTTTTGTGCGGCCTGAAACTTAGATTGGGGAAAGTGGATGTCAAAGTAACCTTCGATAAGGTCACGCCCGCGTACATCAAATCCGGCATCTTCAAATTTCGCTACGGCACCGACAGCGCGCTTTTGTGATTCCTGCTTCCCAAATGAATAGTCAGGGATCTTTATTGAAAGTTGTAGCTCCGATTCTTCCGGATCGGCATCAAGTTGCGAATCCGCTTTTCGCATGCCCCTAGATGCACATGATGTTAGAGCCAGTTCTAGCGAGGCTAGAATCAGCGAAGCTGGAATCACCACTTTAGAGAAAACTTTCATATTCAACATGCTTGTCTCTCCCTCACTGGTTCGATCTACCAGGAGTGATCACTGGCAAAGAATTTCTCGTGTCGGTTTGTACTCCATTTGGTTTTCTTGTCGCTGGTTGAGACGAGCTCGGAGCCGGTGACGTCATAAATGAACCGCTCGAAACGTTACCTGACTGATCGATTGGTTGCGGTTTCGGTTGCGGCTTAATGACTTTTGACTCGTCGCAGTCATCTGCAACAGCGCCGATCTCCCCTATTTTCTTCAAATCAACTTTGCGTCCGTACGTAAGTTGGATGGACGTCTTCGACCGAATGTCAATTGCCCGAGTTTCATTCATGTCAGAAACGCATTTCGACGTCCCCTTGCAACTAAATCTTTCTCGTATCATCGCTTGTGCAGTCGAAGTCAGTCCGCAAATGTCGATGATATATTGACCTGATCGCGAAACTGTTACGCGAAAATCAGATGCATAAGGCACCTTCTCTTCTTGTTTGACGATAGTCGTGCTTGTCGAAGTTACATTTTGGGATGAAATCACATTACCGAACTCATCGGTCGTGGTAGTCGGGAAGCCACTTTGTAACTGCATGGAGCCATCCGATGTGGCGGTACCAGAAGAAACGACTCCTGAAGAACTCGATGTGGTGGTTGCCGATGTGCCGCGTCCGGCATCGGCTTTGGTTTTTGCAGCTGCGGCAGCACGAGCATCGGCATCCGCTCTACGCTTGGCTTCTTCGATGCGGCGCGCTTCTGCTGCGATGTCTGCGATTTTGCGTTCATCTCGGTAAACACCTGAATCAAGTTTGGTTTCTGCGAATTGAAACTTGAAGAGGTTTCCTTCGCTGTTAACAATGCCGATTTCCTCTTCTCCAAGAATAACCACTCTGAACCCAACCACCGCCTTCGGGTCACCGGCGCGCGATGAACAAATTCCGCCGCGGCAGTCTGAATAATCCCCGACGATTACCGACGGACCCGGCTCCACCTTTTGCAGGGACAAACCGCTCTTAGTTGGAACCACTTTGATAAACTGAAGGGTCGCATGGCGGTACAAGCCATCCTGCGGAACTACGCCCTGTACAGCTTGACGGGCAACCGCCGCTTGAAAGTTCTCGTTTACTTCGATTTCCGCTTCATTACGGCTGTCACAGTTTGGAATCTGAACATTCGTATAGAGTTCGCCAAAGTCCCGGCGCGAGAATTTTTCAGCAAGGCGACAGTTCAGTCGCAATTCAAAGCGTTTTTCCATGACGGCGAGCAACTTCGGAACGCTCGTCACGTTTGTGGCGGAGACGTCCCAGCCTCCATCAAATACGTCGCTAAATTTGGCCGCCAATTCCTGCTCTTCTTTCGTAAACTTGTTCCCTGCAATAGCTGTTGGATCCTGCGGTTGCGCTTTTAAATCTTCGAACTCTTGCGTCAGTTTTGCAATTTCAGACGCAAGTTTTTTTCGCTCTGAATCCCACGCACCTATCTGCTTGCTGTATTGTGATTTTTCTTCCTCCAGTCTTACCAACTGCGCCTTCAGGGATTGAATTTTTTTAATCAACTCGACTGCATCTTTGGACTTCGCGATGGCTGCCCGTTCCTCATCCGTAAAACACTGGTCAATGGGATCGACTTGCACCTCAGAACATTTCACCCCGTTTCCAGGGTCGAAAAGTCGCTGATTCTCCAATTTTTCATCGATGATTCCACCACGCAATAGGCAATAGCAACGTTTACCTTCCGTCAGGGGTGGCGTCGCAACTTTTGCGCGGCAGCGCGAGGTGTCTTCTATCATTTCGCTACACGAGCTCATTCCCTGAGGCAAATAGACCGTCGTTGCGGAGTTCAAGCAACTACATGTAATTTTACTGCTGCCGTCAGACTGGCGATAAACACTTGAAGTTCGAGCCGCACCTCCAACACGCAATGACGCAACCGCGAACTTGTCACTTGGAATAGGGGCGCCCGGCGCTAGGAGCTGCTCGTCGATCTTGAGTTCATTCACCGCTTTAGGAATCAACGCATCTAATTCAGTCTGCAAAACTGCTATCGTGCCCTTTTCGCCATCCAAATCAGCCAGCATCGCCATCTTTTGTTTAGCGGAATGAACACCTTTAGACAATTCTCCTTGCTTCGCATCTAGCGCATCTGACTTTGACCGAATTCCCGACTGCAATCGTTCAACTTCACGCGCAATTGCTGCTTCGATGAGACTTTTCTGTAGATTGGGCGGAACGACGCGAAAGAGAGCACGAACGTAGGTACGGGATACAGAGTCATACATCTCGAATGGATTGATACACTTGTCTTTGACATCTTGTGCTGAAAACTTCGCACCTGTTTCGGGACAAAGGGAAAGATAGTATCCGAGTCGTTCACCCGAAACGGATGAAATCAATTCTGACTTGCCCAGGCGATATTTCCCATCGCTGACATCATCTAAATTCGAAGACGAACGTATTTTGCAACTAGATGCTACGACCAAAAAAATAAAAGTCGATAGCCACAATTTCGATTTCGTCGCCATTTTTTCTGAACTCATGGTTTTTCCACTCCACCTTGCACGCAATTGACTGTGTACCACGGATTACCAAGACGAGCCGTTGCTAGTCGTAAAATCAATGAATAGTCTTCGACTTCAAGCACCTTCTTTGAGGCCTTCTGGTAAATCGCATAGCTCGCATGATCTTGAGTCATTTTAATCCAATCGGTACACCCGTCGTCACGCTCTGAAATACCAAACTTCAAATACGTGCCTGGAGCCAACTTCAACTCTGGAAATTTGTTCACCTCGTTGATGATGCTTATGTATCTTAGCTTCTGCTTCTGGGAAAACCCGCTAAAGTTGCACCACATGTGCCTCTCAGCGACGCTAATGGTTGTGTACTTATTCTCTTTGTATGCACTGACGTTACAATCGGGTCCAGGCCGGTTGTTGGCAGACGGCGTAGAAGTCGTCGGGTTTGATGCAACGGGAGGGGTAACTACCGGCGGTTTGTTTGTTGATGGAGGAGGCGTGCTCGGATTAATGGCGGGAGGCGGTGTCTGCGTCGCAGGACGATTCACTGCGACAGACGAGACTGCTGGGACAATCTTGCTAGCGAGTTGATCACAAGCCGCTTTTCTAGCAGACTCATTTACCGCGATGCCCACGCCAAATTGTGCTGCCATTTCGGAAAACGCTTTGCCGCGATTCAATTCACATGAGCCGGCTGCTTTGTCTGCGAAGGCTGCCGAGTAGTCTTCTCCCTTCGACTTAAGAAGCTGCACTTGATGCCATGCCAATAGGTTGATTGTGTAAGTTCCACCGTCAAAAAAACCTTCGAAATTAACTTTGCTATCTGCGTTACGAGGAAGTGGAACTATGTCTCGCATGGTTATGCCGGTGCGACCAATGACCTTAGCCATCATCAACTGCGCTTGTGGGAATTTTTCGTACCACTTCGTGGCTTCTTCACTGTAACCAGACTTCCAACGCGCATCGTCAATGGAAAACGCATTTAAGACATCTTGCGATGGTCGAGCATCACGGCATTTTGCAAAATCGTAGAGAAAGTAACGCGCCGCTTGCTGTGAACTCGGCCATTCTTTCAATTTTTGTGCTGCTTGGGCCACGTCATGAAGATGCCACATCTTGCCCAATCGAAAATTGGGACGATCTGCGAAGTATCCTTTGGGAATGGACGAATACGGCTTCACACTGTTCGTGTCTGCACCCATGACCACCGGACTCGCGAAGTATTTGTAGCGCGGGTGTCCACCATTAGCATTGGCCATTTCGCGGAACTTCATAAGTAACTTGTTCTCCGCAATGGTTTGCACTTTTGGTTGAACCGTCAACGAATCACAGCCATCGATCTTTCTTGTGAGGGGAGCCTGCGAAAGCGCTACGAGGTCATCATCGCTACCAATAGCACCTGGCCAACTCGGGTAATCATTCCAAAAATGGCGCGACTCAGATCCATGGCATTTAAAACAAAACTGCGGATTGGAAACCAAGCCTGTCTGATCGTCTGCCTTGTAGGGAAAACGGATGAAGTGCATAGAATTCGATTTTGATTTGGGGCTGGTGCGAATGATTTCAAGTTGATCGTAGCCGGATTGTTTTAGCTCGCCATTAATTGCCATGGTCAAGCGTCCATCGTCGGCAGCGAAAATGATGCGTGGGGATTCAGGACTCGCCTCTTGTGCGCTACTACTATTGTAAACAATAGTGAAGTTGCGAAACATTTCCGCTGAGCGCGAATCATTCGACAAAAGTTCTAACGCATCTTCAAGCATTACGTTCTTAAATTCTATATCGCGCTGCGCCTTAAGCTTGTCGAGACCGGCTATGAGATCGACCAAGTCAAATCGCAGCCCCGATACTTCTTGCTCGTCCTTGACGGTCGATTCTTCGCGCTGACGACAGCCAGTAGCCATCATCAAAGACGTTGAAATCAGAGTTGAGTAAGCGAAACGTTGCGCGAACTGCGACCCCACTGTCACCCTCACTGCTCAAAGTATATATTCTGGGGAACATCAGTGAAGTATTCGCGAGCTCCGTTTGGCAGAGTTTGCGCTTCGGACTTTGAGTTAAAACATTCCGCATTCGATATCGCACGGCATTCATAACGCTTGTACGAGAAAGAGTTCTTGCGATTGAAGTCGTCGACCGTTGTCTTGCAACTGTCGAAGCCCCTCTTGATCGCTGCAGCTTTCATTTCATCCGTAGCCTCTAGTTTTCCTTCCAATGACCCCGAAACTACCCATAGACCTTTAGTGGGATCTTTCATCACAATTACCGTACCTGCTTCGGTTCGGTTGCCTCTGGAGTCCGTCAGAGCATTCAGGTATCTGAGATATTGAATAGCACTTCGACAATAGAATGCTGTGTTAGAGCCAGCAATTGATTGGCCTGTGCCGTTGCTAGTTGGACTGCCAGTTGAGCTCACCGTCGAACCACCGGTACCGCCGCTACCAACTCCTCCGGAGTTGCTGAACTGCGAGTTATTTGAATTCGACAACGTGGATGTTGGTGGCGCATCTTGGAACATTTGTTCAGCCAACTCTCCGTGCAATTGTGTGACTGCCAACCAATTTGCAGCCGAAGAAGCTGACTTAAATGCGGTGGAGTTGGTCCATTCGCCTTTCCACTTGCTGCTGTCAGATTCCACGATTCCAAGGTAAGCCATGGCTGAATCACGTTTGGGCTCTATGCTATCCAATTGATTCATCGAGTTTACCCATTCACTCAAGTCATCAGTCGAACTTCGTAATTTTAGCGACGTCTTTGCAATCGCTCCGTCAATTTCAGAGCGCGATTTGATCGCATGACCCAGAGCAGCGTGAAACTCTGCGAAACTTGATTGGTTGCCTTTGAAATATTCAACAAAGTCTTCATCCTGACCGGGACTGATTGCGCCTTGACCATGGCAACTCAAACAGCCCAAGACACTTCCTTGGGCGTTGCTTCCTGTAGCACCATCATGTAGAGAACTTCGTGGTTTCACGATATGCCCGTCACTGCCAAATTCCATGAATGCCAAACTTTCGTTCGGCATTTTTACGATAACTTGCACACCGGTGTATTCGAATGAGAATGCATTCGCATTTCCTTCGCCACAACGGGCGACGAGATCTGCGTAAGGGATCGAAACAAAGTTCGATTGCAAGCATCTGCCCAATGGCCGCGCATAGTATGGAGGCAATCGTCCAGCACCTTGTTTCAAATTGTAACGGTACCAGACATTTGAGTTGAATTTCGTCTTCTCAAGGTCGATAATCGTGGGCATGCCACCATCGACAGCCTTCGGTGCATATGCGCGACTCAGGGTCTTATCATTCACATGTTGGTAAATGATTTTTTCAGTCAGCTTTTCTTCACCCTTATCCAGCTCATCGTAAATTCCTAAAGCGGTATAGTAACCTTCGCCTCTCAGCAATTCGTCCGCGATCCAGTCGGCACGAAACACCGATGCAGATGCGCTCCTTTCTTTGCTGAAATCACCACCACGATCCCACTGAGTCAGCTTAGACCAAACGTCATCGTCCCAACCCAAATCTCGCAAATCAAGTCGCAACAACAGTCCAAATTTGTCAACCGGATCAAGTTCAATTTTCTTGCTCGTTCGTGACGTCATTTGCAGGGCGTCCAGCAAAACGCGACTGTTTAATCCATCGCGAGAGTTGGAGCCATTCAGGTTGTGCGACTCCGCTAGCGATAAGTATTTGATGAAAGGACGATCAGAAGACGACACCTTCGCATAGTCTTGATCGGCGCACTTTTGGATACTGACTAACGGTACCAACTTCGTGCTCGTCGAAGAATAAGATCGAACGATGGGAGTTTCTTCTTGACGCACCGGCTCCACTTTCACAATACTGGGGGCGCCTTCTCTAATCCACTGCGAGATGGTCGAGAGTTCAGAACTCGTCAAACAACCACCAAATTGTCCAGTGTCACAATTCTTGGGCATGCGTTTGTCTCTTAGAGCGACAAACAGAGTTGTCTTCGCGGGATCCTTTGATTCGATCAGAGTGCGAAGCTCGTCAAATGAATTTGCATCAGACAGCGGTCCGGGATTTGCACTCTGCGGCGAGTGGCACTCGACGCACTTGTGCTTCGCAATGATTTCGGTGACCAATTCCGCATTGGACTTTGCTGGAGCACTGAAACTATTTGATCCGCCAAATGTGATCGCGCGGGACGAACGTGACGAACCGCCGAAGGAACGATTGCGAGAATTGTCGACGGAGTTCCGATTACCCAAACTCCCAGAATTTACGGAACTAATACTGGAAATACTAGATCCGCACAAATCTGAAAAACTTTCAGATGAGGTGTAGCGGCTTGCAAATTTCTCGCGCAAATTCGAGTCACCAGAGCGCCGCATCGAACAAGATGCAACCAACCCGATCGTAAAAAAGCTGATGCCACAAATTCGACGCAACATTGCTACCGCCAAGTTTAGTTACGCGATCTTACACATAAATACAATTTGCTCGAAGTAAGCGGAGCATCGTCGATGGGACGACCTAATCGAACGTCGATTACAACCGGGTTTCCGACGCTATCAACCGTCCAAAACCCACTCTCGCGCTTGCCCAAGCTTCCATAAAAATCAGAGTCGGTGATTTCTGTTACAGAGAGATTCACCAACGAAGCAAATTCTTCTGGAAACGGCAGACGCCAAGCATTTTCACCCGGCTTGTTCAGCTTTTCACAACCCTTCTTGGCTGCCTCGAATTTTGAATGAAACAAGACGTTAGTGAACAATAAACCAAGTTCGGTGTCATCAAATGTGTGCTTCCAAAACGTTGCCAATTTGTTATTAACAAATTCTTGTGTCTTAAAGACATGCTTGGTCGATTCCATCGACGCATCATCTAGAGCGAGATTGAACTCGCGAATGATATTGACGAAGTTATCTTTGAAGGTGCCACGTTTGACGGTTCCCCCTGGTGTGAAAAAGGATGAGAATACCGACTTGAGATTCGATCGCCCGAGGCGAGCCAAGAAATCATCCGGCGTCAAATCCGTTTCTGCAGCTGCGAGCGTGAGACCTACTTCCGTCCTTTCGAAGTGGTAGTAAAGTGCCCCAATGGGTTCTTCCTTACTGTTTGCATCAATTGCTGAAAGAGAATCAAACCAGCGCTTCTGGTCACGCTTGTATGCCTCGTCCGCTTTTGCTTTGTCAGCATAGACATTTTTTGTGAAGTCGACTATCGCTCTTGGATATGCATCACGACTTTGATCATACAAGTTAGAAACGTAGGACTTAATCTGGTCGTCTTTGGGTTTGATACCTTCGACGTGGCAGTTCATACAGGAAATGCCCGTCAAAACTCCTTCGGGTTGTCGAGGTTCACTAACTACTGCTACCGGAGCGCGGTCGATGCGCGTATCTTTCGCATTGGTGATGATGTAGGCCTGCATGCCGTTAGGAAGACTGAAAATGGCTTCACCGCCGTCATGAACAAAGCCATTCCCTTCAAAGTAGTCAAAGAAGTTTGGTCCACCGGGAAAATTCTGCAAATTTTGACGGCCGAGATTTCCAGCAAAGTCGTAACTGATCCAGTAGTACCCTTCCGACTCATAGCCAAGACGGCGATTGTTCACGACATGGCGCTCGATCAGTCGATTATTTACAGAAACGCCCGAGTTAACAAATCCGGCTCGCCATGTTTTGCCGCGGCGAATATTGTCGTACCGATCGATCCCAAGTGCGGACTCGACATCCAAAATATTTGGAGTGATACCCATGATTTCAAAATACAGCGGCGGTTTGGTTGCTAAAAACACAAAAAAGTCGAGGCGCGTATAGGGCGCATCCGAGTTGGTCATCTGATAAATCTCTTGCGCCATCGCGTTCGGATGCTTGATGTAATATGGATTATTTTTGGGACCCGCCAATTTTTCCCATGTGTCGTGATTCAAACCTACATTCAAATTTCCTGAATCGCCGAATCTAATCGTACGATTGAAATCATACAAATTGATGCGATACAACATACCTTGGGAACCTTCAACTTCAACTGGTTTGATCAAGTCAGGCGCCCATGAGAGATGGTTCAGCGTTCGCACCATCCCCTTTCGGTAAGTCTCAATCAAATCATCAGTGAATAGGTTTGTAATTGAACCATCTGGATTTTGCTGACGCGCGTTTAAGAACTTATGCAACGTTAAATAACGCGTATTTTGACGTTCTTTTGGCGCGACTTTGTCCAAGTCAGTTCGGATCAACTTCAGCAATTTGGGAGTGGAAATGAAATCACGACGCCTGAATTTTTCGATACCATTGGCACCTTGCTGAATCCATTGTTCGACAACTTTACGATCTTCGTTGCTTGGCATTTTGGCATCGCCAACATCCTCTGGTGGCATGTCTTTGCTGCGCACCATGCGATCCCAGATGCGCGATTCTTCTGGACGAAATGGCTTCACAAAGTTACTTACGCGCAGCGCATCGAAGTTGTCGGCCAAGCCGAAACCTGCATTTGCCTGCGTTGAACCGTGACATTCTGAGCAGTACTTTTCCAATACCACTTTCGCTTTTGCCGCGGTATCTGCGAGTACCTTCGGATCCGTTTTCAGCGCAGAGGCTTCAGGCCGCGTCTTGCTTTGGCAAGAAATCGCAACCAATCCGGATATCGCAATTAGCACCGCTGCGCACTTCCAAACTTTCATAATGTTTCACTCCAATCCTAGAGTTCAATTACTTAAATGTTGGGCTACAAACAACCTGCTGACAAGCAGGACACGAGCTCTTCAGACTTTCTTTTGCTTCTACATCTGACTTGCCTGTGCGGGTGTAGATTCTGACCAATGTTTCCGTTTTTCCCTCGAGCGCCGTAGAGGTCGTTCCTTTGCACATGGTTGCGTGATCGGTAAGCACCTTCGTCAACTCGGCGGACCCGGCCGATGATTCAACACACAGAGCTCCTGCCTTCACACCGCGACCTTGTGTAAGTGTCTCACCGATTGCGCGGATACTGTTGGTGATCTTGACGCGCTCCGCGGCATAAGTTGCTACAGAAACTTCGCTCCAAGTCTGGGCGATCGCATCTTTGTTATTGCTTGTCGCGAACAAGGGCTTGCCACCGTCATTTGATAACGAAATTTCACGCGTCCAAAATGGATGAATTACACCGAAGCCCGCGACAGTCTGTGGATCAGCCAGCGAAGAAATAAACTCAACCGAACTTGATTTGAAAAATCTCTCAACTTCTTGCAAAGATGCAATAGTCCAACCTTCGCCGACCGCGGCGCAATCTTCGACGGCTTTGGAGAAGGAGGTGGATTTTCCAACCACTTTATATCGGATCTTGAAAGCCGCTTTGCGGTCATTAGCTAAATTCTGATCCGATTTCAGGAACTGATCTACCGTCTTCGCAATGTCGTCCTGTACAGCTTTACGAGACTCCGCGCTGAGCTGTACGCCACCCAGGCGGGTGTTTTCATTGGTCGCAAATGCGTCCAGAGTGGTTTTCACCTTTTGCGACGTTTCATCGACGGCCGCAGATGCTTGCGCCTCGTGTGCGGAAAAGTCATTGCTTTCGTTCACGACCATTTGACGCCAAACCTCACGCAAAGAAACTTCAGTTTCTTGGTGAAGAGAAGCAATCTTGTTTCCTAAGGCTGTTTTATTGCCTGCATAACTGACCATGTAGTCCTTGGCGAGCTGCTCAAGTTGACGCTTACGTTCCGCTTCTTTTTCGGCAAGTAACTGTCCACGCAATTCAAACGGCTTGGTGATGACCGCACCCGCACCGGCAGACGCGTTTGCACGCTCTTTGGACGCTGATCCGAGATTGTTCTTAATGAACTCAACAATCTTAGCCTTTCGCGTCTCTTCAGCGATAATGCCATTCAAACGATCGATTTCGCCCTTAATCTCCGCTGAATTTCGTTCCAGTACTTGCTTTTCTGGACCAGTAAGCTTGCGCAGTGTCTCATCAATTTTGTTTAGCGTGTCTTGATGACGCGCCACCCGCGCGCGAATGTCAGCTGGTTCCGTTAGTTTCAAATGGGCGCTGAGTAGCGCGAGGTATTCCGAAAGTTGCATCGGCTCAAACAATTGTGCACCGCAAACTTCGCGAATCTTGATGACCTTGTCGTTTTCATCGACTGCGTCGAAGTCCGCATAATCTGGACATTCATGAATTTTTACAAAGCCGCCTTCTTCAAACACGAGGTACACGCGATCTTTGGCATCACCGACCGCGCGAACGCGGATATCATTGAGTCCAGCATCACTGTTCGTAGTTCTACACGACGCCACGAGGGAAGCACCAACTACGGCCATGCCAAGAATTGTCTTTTGTAGTTTCATGTTGGGTTCCCTCTCTTATTTCGATAGATCAAAATTGATGATCATGTCCGTGCCATTGCGCCTAACTTTGATAGGCAACGGTATGTTGGTCGGCCATTGAACCGTCATGTCGACAAAATCTTGGAACGACTTGATACTCCTGCCCTCGATGCTCACAATCGTGTCACCCGCGAGAACCCCGGCGCGACGAGCCGGTGTGTCGTATTGAGTAGAACTTACTTTGATTACGTCTTTTTCTTTTGTGTAGAACGACATGCCAATCTTCAATTTCTTTTTAGTGAAGAAGCAGAGGCCTCCCATTTGTGCGTCGGTTACGTGCGCGTAATCCCTTAGTAGTTTGGTCACTTCGTCTTCATCATATCGTTCCAACGTTGCGTTGGCGGCAACCAAAAAAGACTCACCGACAGAGTTTAGGAGGATGGTCGTCGCGGGGAAATATAGCTTCTTGTTCATATGTTGCCCTTGGCCACCAACCCAAATTGCCATTTCTGCAGCTGATCCAACTTCAGCTTTGTACTTTTCTGGAACTTTGGAACCCTTTAAGCGATCCCAGAACTTTGAGTTTCCATAGACCGGTTTACCGTCAGCGATATCGATCAGAAATTTTTCACTCGCTAACCATTCGATATTATCTTCCAAGATTTCACGCGTAGCGATTGTGTATCTAGACTTCGTGCAGCCATCTAGCAAGACTCCCAATGTGCCGGAAACAGACGGTGCAAACCATCGGTTGCGTGTTACGGTATCGTAGATGTCGGCGTTGTTTGCATTGCCAAACATCAAGCCGTGACGGAAGTAGCGCATTACATCAACGTTACCGACGAGTTCTTTGAGACGCTGTCCGTCCAACAAGCGCGTAGTTGCAAGCGCGCGCTCAATTTCTGCAAGTTTGGCTTCATTCCCGGTCTTGTCTTTGATTTCTTTTGCTTGGTATGCCGCAAAGTCGACACCCATGTCTTCGGCTAGCTGAGGCAAGAAATCTGCCTCTAAAATCATGATCATGGGCGAGCCGGCAGTGAGTCTTGAACACGTTTGGTTCGCTGCATCAACGTCGTCGATTCCGATACCGATACAAGGACGGTACGCTATTACTTTCGCGCCATTGTACGTCTGCACTTCAAGGATGGCGTCGACGTCAGCTGATGGTCCCTCGACCTGAACTTCGCTGGTATTGCTATTGCCTGAATCCGTGGTTCTGCAACCTGTAAATGCCATCACCCCAGCAAAAATTCCGATGATTTTATTGTTAAGCATCATGTTTATTTCTCCCGCTTCAGCTATTGTTTTGCACTGAGGAAATCGATCAAGATCTTCATATTTTCACCCGAGATCTTGCTCTTGGGAATGGGCATGCCGCCAGCACCTGTATCTGGCTCCTGCAAGCGCTCGATCATCGCAGCTTTGTTTTCGTCGATGATCTTGCGGTCGAGAAAATCCGGAATACTGGTTGTTCCATTGTGGCAACGACCAGATGCACAGCTTGCAGTAATGATAGGCTTTATTACCTTTTCGTAATCGATTGATGCTGCAACTGGTTGTGTCACCGGCGCATCTTTCTCATCAACAGGCATCGGCGTCACAGGCTTTGGATCTTCTGGTTTGACAGCCGGAGGTGTAACTGGCTTCGGAGTTTCGACTTTGGTTATGTCGAGGTCCACACCCTGCTTCGTAAAAGGAAACACGATCACTTCAAAGTCCGACACGCCGTTAGCGGCTGCGGGACCTGCATCCAGTCGTCCGTCGTCAACACCCGCCTTCAGGCTTGCAATCAACGTATCGACTCGACGTTGCTTCTCTTCTTCGATATCGATTTGCTGGTTCACTCGGACAACTTCGTCGGGCTTGGTTCCTAACTTTTTGCGAAGAATTGCTTCGCTCTTATCCAAGTTGGCGCGCTCAACGTCATTTGCTGCCAATTTACGATCATTTTCGATATTTTGGATGTCACTATTAATACTGTTAATTTCAGAATTGAGTCGTGCCGCTGTCTTTCTCAATTCTTTGATGTCGGCGATGCCCGCCTTTAAAGACGCTAGGCTGCGGAATTCGTTGAATTCAATTGCTGAGCGAAAGAATGGCTTGCCAACTTTGTTGGGAATAACTTGGCAGTCTGTGCGATTCATCCATTTGCGCCCCTTAGCGACAGCATTGTCGGGGCATTGGCGCAGTTTAACTTGTACCTCTTTTTCATCGTGAAAAATCACATAGGATTCGCCAAGGAATTGACCCGTACGCACTTCAACGTCTTTCGTTGTGCTGGTACGTTCTGTGGTGTTGCACGACAACCACGTCGTGGCGATTGCGAGACCGACGGTGATGCGAATGAATGCACGCAGCATTGCTTTCTCCTCAGCTATTGACCAATTCATGAATATGTCTGGGAAATTTACCTATCTATTGTATCACTTGGATAATGCAAATTGTAGGAGCGCACCCGCATCGGCACAAAGCATGCAAATGCTTGGGAAAATGAGAGGAATTAAAAAAAAGAACAAAAGTTGGCGTGACGTGCTCAAAACAAAGCCCCTTTGCCGGTCATTCGGCAAAGGGGGTTTGTACTATCGAAACTATCTCGCAGCCGTAGCCGGCGTTGCGCGCGTACCTTTGCCACGACGATTGAGCACCTTGTCGATCCAAAGTAGATAACTACTACCAACAAAGTTGGATGTGATGGTACCACCGACGATGCCTACCGACATCGCAGCTGCGAAGTTCCAAATTGGACCAGATCCGAAGATCAAAATACCAACCAAAGAAAGATTCGTCGCCAACGAGACGTTGATGGTTCGTGCCAAAGTTTCATTCAACGAGATGTTGATGTTTTCGCGTAACGTGCGGCGCGGATGCAGCGCAATGTTTTCACGAATGCGGTCGTAGACCACAATCACGTCGTTAACTGAATAACCAATACCTGTCAGCAATGCTGCAACAGATGTCAGGTCAAAGCTACGCCAGAAGACGAGGTAAAAACCAAGCATGAAGCAAGTATCTGGAATGAGCTTGATAACCGCACCGGTTCCAAAACGCATGTCGAAACGAAGAGCCAAGTAAACAAGGATGCCGATGATCGCGTAGAACATCGAAACGAAACCTTGATTACGTAGTTCTTTACCAATCTGCGGACCTACGTAGTCAACACGAGCAACAGAAGGCTTGAAAGAGGCTAAATCTTCGCCAATCTTCGTCTGCAGCGTTTGCACGGTCATGCTGGCAGGCTTGCTTGCGTTTTCTTCCGTCGCCGCTGCTGCAGCGTGGTCATCAAAGCGTAGCAAGAATTGGCGATCATTACCTTCCAACGCCTGCACCGAAATATCCTTGATACCTGCAGCTGATGCCACGTCGCGGATGCGATCAGTCGGCACTGGTTCTGCGAACATAACTTCCATTTCTGTTCCACCGACGAAGTCAACGGACCAGTTGAAGCCTTTACTCAATGCCCCGCCAAGAACGAGCAAACTGAAGATTGCCGCAATCGTGGTATTCATCATGTCGTACTTGAGGAAGTTAATACCAAAGTTGCGAGCTTTGGTTGCATTGGTTCCACCAAGCCACGCGCGAATGGAACGCTCGTCAGACTTGTTGTGCAACGCGATATCAAAGAACAAGTGCGAGCAATAAAGAGCGGTGAAAAGAGAAACCAAGAGACCGATGATCAACGTAACTGCGAAACCACGGATCGGTCCCGATGTGTTAGTTCCGAGAAGGATGAAACCCGTCAGCAAGCACGTAACGTGCGAGTCCATGACTGTCCAGAAGACGCGGCCGAAACCATTTTCCAAAGCTTTCTTCGGATGCTTACCTTCGCGAAGTTCCTGCCGAATTCGCTCGTTAATCAGAACGTTTGCATCGACCGCCATACCCAAGCTCAACACGAAACCGGCGATACCTGGAAGCGTTAGTGCAAAGCCGAAACTTGCCATCAATGCCAACAAGAAGATCGCGTTCAATGCTAGAGCAAGGCAAGCGATAAATCCTGGACGACGGTAGTACAGCAGCATGAACAACGAAACAAAACCGACACCGATGATAACACCCATGATGCCTTGGCGAGCCAATTCTGGCCCAAGACTCGCACCAACCTGACGTTGTTCGAGGATCTGGATGCTCGCGGGCAATGCACCGGACTTCAACACGAGGGAAAGCTGAGTCGCTTCTTCAACCTGCTGATTCCAACCCTGACCACCACCGAGTGTGATGACCGCAGATCCTCCAGAGATCTTGGTCTTAATGACGGGAGCTGATTCAACAATGCTGTCGAGGATGATCGCCATACGCTTGTTGACGTTCGCACCAGTTACGTCAGAGAAACGCTTGCCGCCTGCACCGGTGAACTTGATCTGAACCGCTGGGGTTGGATCAAGACCCGAACCATCACGAGTTACGGTTGCATCGAGAACGTCGTCACCGTTGATTTCTGTCTGTGCTTTTACGATGTAACTGCGGTATTTGAATTTCTTACCACCCGCTAAAGCTTCTTTCTGAAACAACAATTCGCGGTCCGCTGGAATCTTACCTTTTACGAGATTTTCGATTGCGGCTTTGTCTTCTGATACAAGTACCATGGTACCGACGCCGGCTTCTTCAGTTACGCCTGCTGGCAACTTGCCGCGGAATTCATCGAGGCCGCGGAATTCGTCATCAACGATTTTGAATTCGAGTTGGGCGGTTCGACCGAGAAGTTCTTTTGCCTTTTCAGGATCTTTGAAACCAGGGAGCTGCGCGAGAATGGTGTTGTCTGCGCGGCGGTTGATGATGGGTTCGGTAACGCCCCATTTATCAACACGACTGCGAACTACGCGCTCGACCTGGTCCAATGCGGATAGCTTGGTCGATTTTACTTGGTCAGCCTTGAATGTGTAATCGAGCACCAGACCGTTACGATCAGAGCTCTCAAGGTTTGAAAAACTGACGTTGTCACGAAACTTCGTACGGAATGTTTCAAGATCTGCACCGTCATTCAATTCAACGCGAAGTCGTTGTTGGCCTTTGACAACATAAGACGACTTGACGGGAAGCTTCTCATCTTCCGCCCAACGTTGAAGCTCGGTCGCCAAACGACCAAGTCTGTTTTCCAACGCTTGGTCCAGGTCAACACCCAATACAAGCTGGACGCCGCCCTGCAAGTCTAAGCCTAGATTCAAGTGCGACTTGGTTGCCCACTTGGGCATGACTTTCGCCATGTGATCGAGGTCGTTTCGCAGGTCCGCAGGCTGACGCAAGAATACAAACGTCGAAGCCAACAAATACATGCTGAGCAAGCTAACACCAGCAACAAAAATAATCCGCCAACGCAATGGTTTCATATACCCATAACCCTCAGTAAATATGGATCCTCGGAATTCTCAGAAGGTGGATCATAGCAGTTTTGTCCACGATTCCAAGGCATAACGATGTGATGGAGGGCATTTAGATGGACGTCTATCCGGCGCCTTCGTAGCCAGGCACGTTCTTCAAGACACCACGTGACAAATCCGGCATTCCGCGGCGTTGTCCCATGAAAATCAAATCAAGCTGCAAAACGTATTTTCCAGCGGGGTCTCCGTCAAATTCCTTGGATCGGACGAAGTTGAGCTGCCAGCACTCTGAAGGGGCGACGTAGCGAATGTTGACGAGAGACATGAATTTTCTTTTGGTCTCGGTTTCGGAAATCTGATCATCAAGGTAGCCAACTTTTCCGTCCAATTGGATTCGGGGGATTATGGACGAGGACATGGTTAAGTAACGCTCTCTATCTCGCATGGCGTTCTCGTCCTGTCTGATTATGACCTGAGCACCTGGCGTTGTTGAAAACATCGTCGGCAGTGCGAGATCAAACTTGGCCTCGCGAAAAAAATACAAATACGAATCATAAACGCCGGTGGTGGCTAAACGGGATTTAAAGAGATTCAACCCGAGTGATAGTGACGGGTTTGACCACGGGCGAGGAAGGGTTTTATATTCATCGCCTGCGAGTTCTCGCTCGCGCCGCTTTTCCGCCAAGATAAAGTCATAAGAAATGGCAGCGCCAAAGTCCATGAACTGTGCACGATCGCCCGTTACGTATTGATAACGATTGACGTACCAAGTCGCGCTTCCTGACGAACTATCTACCATTTCATCCGCGCCGGTCACGTTTCGATCTAGAGAAAAGAGCAACTCGTTACGCGCACGATCTAGGTATTCGATCTGGCGCTGTTTGCTGCTACTAGCCGATTCCTTCTTGGCCTGCGCGGGCAGCAAGTCCCAACGTCGCGCAAACGTTAACCAACGCTGCGACGTTTCAAAAATGACACGCCGATGTTCGGTCATGCCCTCGACTTCTCCCGATGCATCCGAATCCGAGCCGCGAAAGATTAGTGAGGGGCTATCAGAAACAAAGTATGAACGCGAAATCCCGTTAAAGTCTTCGCCGTAATTGCCATCTCGCACAACTACAGGTCGAGTAGAAAGGGTGATTGCCCAATCCATTTCGTGGACGATGCCGTTTACTGAATCGCCAAACTCGTCGTTCTTTTGGTCCCGTAACCACTTGGGCATCTCGGCTTCACCGATCATTGGCAATTTCAGTGTCAGACCAGTTCGCCATGACTGCACCCGCGAAAAAGCGTCGCTTTGAGCCTGATCGGTGATGTAGCGAGCTTCCGCATCAGCAAACCAGTCCACACCCACGATGGAATTGACAGCAATCGGCGAAAGAAAGTCAAACTTCGCACGCTCCCAAGTACCACCCGAAATAGGTCGATCTTCCGGATCACTTTTGCGCAATTCGTCGCGGTCGGAATAATCACGGATTTCCCAGCGGTCGTAACCACCTTGGACATAAACAGGTGTGTGGCGAAAAACACCGGGAAGGAGACGGCCCATGCGCGATTGAAAATTCAAACGACCGGGAATCTGCAACCCCGTGTAGCGCTCACTCATTCGCATATGATCGGCAAATGCGCTGCCCACACCTAGATAATAATCTTTGGCGTCATCATGCAATTGCACTTTCGTCGGTACAAAAAAAGTCGCTTGGTAACCCGAAGCAAGCGGATCCGCAGATCGATCCACCAGCGTTAAGTCTTCGACATAGCGGTGATCCGACAGCATCGTTCCCGTCGTAGAAGCACTGATGCGCTCACTCAAGAATACTAGCCCCGTCCACTTCCTCGAAAATCGCCACGTGTTTTCTGCAACCGGAAAACTATTGGACGTAGAACGATTCGCTTCCTTGCATTGTTCCCAGATTTGATCTTCTTCGGCAGCAGTTAGTTCCTCTTGCGCTTCGCCATTGAGGATTTGATCGCGACGACGCGCCCGAGCGTTTGCCAAGTCTTCCGCACAATTGATCTTTTGTGCCTCGTAGATTTCGCTGCGATTAGCGCGCTCATTCAGCCATTGGCGGTCGCGAATCGACTCAATTTGTAACGACCATCCCGAATACTGACGCAACTTATAGCGCCATTCGAGACCAACTTTGGTTCCACGCTTTTCAATCAACTCCGTTGTCACGGTAGCATCTTGGTTTTCGGCTAGCACCAAGTACACGGGTTGGGAGTATATGTTTCCACTTACTTTATCCTGCGCAATGGTTGGCATGAGGAATCCACTCTGCCGTTCGCTTTTGACGGGAATCTTCAAATAGGGAAGATAAAGAAGCGGTACTCCTTTGATCTCTAACACCGGATGGTACAGGTTTACATAGCCGCCGACTTGCGCGTCGATGCGGCCAGCACGAAACCCCCAATCGGGCGATTCATTCTCATCACACTTACATGGGCTCCAAACTGCATCATCCGCGGTGTAGTCGTTGCCATTTTTCTTTTCGAGAACTTTGCCCTCGATTCGAAAGTAGCCAACGCCAGTAGTCGCCGGCGAAGACTTGTTTCGACCCGCTTCCCAAAACTGCCGTCGTGATTCAAAAATCTTGCGGCGATCTGCGCTCATTTTCGCCAAAGCTGGATTTTCTCTATCTTTCGCCAGCTCTTCTTGTTCGAGGAGGAGTGCATAGCGATCAACGATATCTGTCTTTTTGTCACCGATTGTTGCGCTGAAGCGACGATAGTCATCGCGAAGTTGTTTCTTACTATTGCCAATCTCACGTAAGCGATCCTGCCTCTGCGCCTCAAACTCCATTTCTTTGGGAGTGAAACCGAGTATCCGGCGCGCGGACAATTCAACTTGTGCTTCGTCGTTAGAGATCATCAAAGCGGACTGAATGCGGAAATCGCCGTTTTGGGCGTTAAATACGACGCGATCACCCGAAAACATTTGCGATCGCGTCAAGATAAGCACGTGGCCATTGGCGGCAAGTTCATTGCGCTCGACGTCGAGATAGATTTCGTCAGCTGTAATCAGTACCCCGGATCCAATGGCGACAACTTCGCCCTTAAACATCTTGGTCTTTCCGTCCGCAGAAAATCCGCTGGTGCGTGCGTCGAAGAACAGCTTCGAACCAAGTGAAAAACCGTCAAGACCCGTACCATCCTGTGCCCATGCGGACGCACTGCCAAACAGCAGCAACGCCGCGAGCACAAAGGATGTCCATGTTCGCCGATTAATCAATTCGTCTTTAAAACCTCATACTGCTCATCAACATAGCTTAAAACGCCCCCCATTGCAGCGACAGATCCACAGACAACCAGTGTTCCCTTGAGCGGGGAGGCCAAAACCGCTGGGATGGCCGCCTTTGCGCTCGAATAGAAGGGCACATGAGCAAATCGTTCGGGAATATTTTGCCTCTGCCACGTTCGTTCACTATCGCTAGCAAAGAAGCCGATCATTTCACCATGACCCGCCAAAATATCCAATGTGCTCAGATAATCTTTGTCTTGCAGCATAGAGACGAGGAACTTAACGGGAGTCCTTCCCGCTTCCTTTAGACTACGAACCAGTGCTCTCGCTCCGTCTGGGTTGTGACAAACATCTAAGACCACCTTAACCGGTTCACCCGTCAAACTTTTTACAACGCGCTGTTCAAATCGCGCGCGCAGGGACGCGCCAAAGCGCGAATCTTCACATTTCAACTGCTGAGCGCGAGCAGCAAATGTTTCGTCACCCCAATCTCGAAAATAGGTCGCCACCGCCAGCGCCAAAGAGGCATTTTGCTGCAAGAACCACGGCCACTCACGCCATGCTGTCCGCGTTTTTAGAACCGTACCCGACCTATTGGTAACGCTAACGGAATCGTCTGCCGCATCGAAGTGAATGGCTCGTTCGAATACACGCGCGCGTGTCTCCTTGAGTAAGTTGCGAATTGACCTTTTGAAATCTTCCGACGATGACGCAATTTCCCCGCCCCAACCCCAAAAAAGCGGACGATCGACGCGAGCGACCCCCATCTTTTCTTGAGCGATGCTCGTGAGATCATCACCCAAGTATTGGACATGATCTTTGGCAATACCCGTGATGACCGAAATCTCCGGGTTGACCACATTGGTTGCATCCCATCGGCCACCCATGCCCACTTCTAGAATTAAAGCATCAGGTTTGCGATCGGCAAAGTATTGTAGCCCTGTTAGAGTCATTGCTTCAAAAAAACTCAATTGATCGAAAGCAGTACCGAGTTTGGATGAAACGTACGCGAGTGTTGTTTCCAGCGATGCGGCTGATGCCAACTCACCGTCAATGCAAATCCGTTCTCGGTAGTGAATCAGGTGAGGAGACGTGTATAAGCCAACCTTGAGCCCATCGCGCTTAAGCAATGATGCTAGGTAGCCCGAGGTCGTACCTTTACCATTAGTTCCGGCAACTAAAATGGTGCGAATGTCATGGGTCGGGCTGCCCACCGCGTTCCAGGCCGAGCGCATGCGTTCTAGCCCTGGTTTGATGGCGCCGGTTTTGCGAATGAACAGTGCTTCGATCGAATCCAACGCCACTCCTCAGTGCGGAGTGCGAAGAACTCCCAAAATTTGCGCACAGCGGTCGCGCAGCGACTCGCGATGACAAATCATGTCGAGCATTCCGTGTTCGAGTAAGTATTCGGATCGCTGGAATCCGGGAGGTAATTCTTCACGAATGGTTTGTTGGATCACGCGTGGCCCGGCAAAGCCGATCAACGCCCCGGGTTCACCAATGTTGACATCACCCAACATGGCAAAGCTTGCGGCAACGCCGCCTGTGGTCGGATGCGTCATAATTGAAATGAAGGGAACACCCGCGCTGCGCAACTTTGCCAACGCGGTACACGTCTTGGCCATTTGCATCAAACTTACGATACCTTCTTGCATGCGTGCGCCACCGGATGATGTAACGGTGATCGCTGGTTCCTTTTGTTCTGCTGCGCGCAAGAACATACGCGCGAGTTTCTCACCAACGACGGAGCCCATACTTCCGCCCATAAAGCGGAAATCAAACACGCCCAAATGTACGGGAATGCCTTTGAGAGTGCCGCGACCGCAAATGATCGCGTCGTTATTGCGCAGGTTTTTTGCCGCGTCAGTAAGACGCTGTGCATATTGTTTGCTGTCCTTAAACTTCAATGGGTCAGCAGAAGCGAGATTCGCATCGTGCTCAACAAATGAATCTGGATCCAAAAAACGCTCAATACGATCTTCGGGCGGCAACGGATAGTGAAACTGGCACTTGGGGCAAACTCGCTGGTTGGCCTCAAAGTCTTTACGAAAGATGACTTCGCTACAGCTGCTGCATTTTTCCCATAGCCCATCGGGGGTGTCTTTTCGTTCACCCTGAGCGACTGGTGCTTTGTCTCGATTGAGCCACGCCATAAATTTCATCTCCAAAAATGTTGACGTTCGACACGAACAACGTGTCCATCAACGACTTTAGGTTACGGTTCATTTTGGTTTGCGAACGTTAACAAAGCCGTTCGGAACGGTCAACCACTACGACCGTAAAAAACTCTAACTAATTCAATATTTAGGGTTGATTTTGCTTTTGCCTTTGTTAATGTAAGCGGAAATCAATTTTCAGTTTCATTCAGATCTGCGTCGAATTAAACATGGCGATGAGCGTGTAAGGTTCGATGGGGAAACCGTGTCGTGCGAACATGGATGTACGCACAACTTTGATCGCCGGAGGCGAACGGAGTCAAGTTTTCGGAAGTTTTTTCGGCGACAAAAAGGCGCCAGTAACTACGAAATGGCCGCAACCAAGGAGGGAGCAGAATGAAGTGCCAAAGTTGTCCTCACCATGTCCGTCACGGAAAACCATCCGCTAATGGGAAAACGATTGAGTTTTCCAATGCATGTGGATTGAAACTACGTAAGACGGAAGACCAGAAACGCCGCTATACAGAGTTTAGCTGCGAATCTTTTCCATTCCTCGATAAATTCGATTACATGCAGTGCAAAGTTTATTTGGATGTCTTCAAGTCTGGTATTCGTCGAAACGACGCCGTCCCGACCAAAGACTTTCAATATTCTGAGGCTCTATCAGGAATTTCCATCACCGACATGGAACTTCTCTAAGGCACTCGATCAATTCTGCTCTCGACCGATTTGTACCACGGTATGGATCGGTCGATGTTTTATCCTTTGCGCACAGCCAACTAGCGAATCTTCGCCTCCAATTCAGACCAACGGGTATAGAGTTTTTCAACTTTGCTCTCAGCACTGGACAACGCCGTGCTTAGTTCTGCGAGTTTAGCCGAATTCAATGCGATCTTGGGATCTGCCAACTCTTCACGTAATCGTTCAACGTCACCTTCAGCCACAGCAATAGCCGCTTCCATACCATCCAATTCGCGCTGCTCTTTGTACGAAAGCTTCTTGTTGGACTTACGATCCGACGAACTGTTATCGACAGGTGATGAGTCCTTAGTATGCCCACTGCCTGCACGTAGCATCGCGGGGGACACACTCTTTTGTGCCTTATTCCACTGCGAAAAGTCGGCGAAGTACGTAAAACTACCTTTGCCGTCCAAACCCAACAGATGCGTGGTAACACGGTCAACCAAATAGCGGTCGTGAGACACGAGGATCACCGCACCTTCAAAATCTGCAATCGCCTCTTCCAAAATTTCGAGGGTCGGAATGTCAAGATCGTTGGTCGGTTCGTCGAGCAACAAAACGTCAGCGGGAATCAGCATGTGACGAGCCAGCAAAAGTCGCGCTCGTTCTCCGCCAGACAATCGTCCCACGCGAACGTGTAACTGATCGGGTCTAAACAAGAATCTCTTGGCCCATGTCGCCACATGGATGGATCGGCCGTTAAAAGCCACGGAATCTCCGTGGGGAGCTAGTGCGTCCTTCAATGTGATATCGGGCTCGACATGCTGACGCAGCTGATCGAAGTAACTGACGCGGATGCGTTCAGCCAACACGACCTTACCCTCATCTGCCGTCACTTCACCCATGATTACTTTTAGAAGCGTCGATTTACCCGATCCGTTTGGACCGAGGATGCCGAGTTTCATGCCGGCAGTGATCGTCAAATCAAAATTGGCGAATAACTTCCGCCCTTCGTATTCCTTTTTGAGGCCGACTACTTCGACGAGTTTCTTGGTTTTGCGACCGGTTCCCGTGAAGTCTAGTCCAACCGATCCGGAGCTGCGCAGGCGATTGAGCGATTCCGCCAAATCCGCCTTCAGTCGGTAGGCTTCGTCGATGCGAGCTTGTGACTTGGTGGTGCGAGCCTTGGGTCCGTGTCGCAACCAATCCTCTTCCCGTCGCAAGCGGTTGGCCATGGCATCAGCCTCTTTGGTCTGTACCGCAATGTAATGAGCTTTGCGTTGGAGGAACTCCGCATAGTCACCCGCTACTGAAAAGGTTCCCTTCTGAAAGAGCTTATTCACTTCGACAATACGCGTGGCGACGTCGTGCAAAATGTAGCGATCATGCGTCACGAAAATGGATGTGAATCCCCCACGCTTCAATTTTTCTTCCAGCCAGAGAATTCCTTCGATGTCGAGATGGTTGGTCGGTTCATCAAGAATGAGCACATCGGGTTCACGCACGAGCTGCTCGACGATGGCAAGACGCTTGGTCCAGCCTCCGGATAAAGAAGAACAAAGAGCATCGGGATCGGAAAATCCAGCATCCCAAATGGCTGAACGAACCCTGTCTTCTGCATCAGATGCATCAACGTGGTCGGCAGTAAGTGCATCCACTAATGCATTTTGAATTGATTTTTGCGGAGGGAACTTACTGTCCTGAGCGACGTAGCAAAGTTTCAGACCGTTGCGCCGCGACACAATTCCGGAGTCCGTCGATTCGAGTCCAGCGATGATCTTGGCGAGGGTGGATTTGCCCGCGCCGTTGGGTCCAACAACACCGACCCTTTCACCTTCCGTGAGCGTGAAATCCAGTCCTTCAAAAAGCGGTCCTGTGCCAAAGGTCTTGCTTAAATTTTGACAACTTACGAGGACTGACAATTCTAAACTCCCGTTGTGATGGCCTAAAAGAATCAACCTTACGGGCCGCTATGTCAACGCTCGAATACGGCTGTATACGCAAATGAGGCCCAAAAGATCGACACCACGGAAAATGTAACCGATGATCTCTCCGGGTAAAACAAAGGAGGCCCCATGAAAGTTACTTCATTAGTACCGTTGGTCGCAGGAATCGCGCTGGCAGGTTGCGGCAGCGAGGAAGAGATCATTCAGTCCGTTATCGAACGATGGAATCCTGATCATTGGGATCCGAAAGATGAGGAAACGATTTGGACACTCCCCCCCCTTGAAATCGACGATGAACAAGGCTGCGAAGTGTGCGCATTGAAAAAGCAGCCCGAGCAACAGTGCAGTTGGTACACGCCCGAAAGTGACTCATACCCATGTGCCGAAGGCTATATCCGCATCAAACGCGAGGAAGCCTGCGGTGACTATAACTACGGATGTGCCGTGGATCTTTGAAAAATTACCATCAATCAGGCACGTACAAGATGCATCACAACATCACACAACATCGACACGCGTTCGCTCTTTCTGTGCCGGAATATTACACAGAACGGGCTGATGGCCTTGTTTTGTGCACCCCGTGGTATCGTTGCGAACTTGCGCCAAACGTCAATACCTCTCACTGCCCCTGCCATCGGTTGTCAGTTGTTGAGCATCCTCAATGGGCTAAGTTCCTCTGCGAAAACCGCATGGCTATCTGGCTACAACCGTATTCGCCACGCATTGAACTCGAAGAATGGAATCTGTTGTTTGATGATCACTTTGACGAACGCGTCCTGGAACTATGTCGCGACCGATCAGGTGAGATCAATCTTCTGTCGCTTTTGACCATCACCCGATACGTGCGCACGCGTTCAAAGCGCATGCTGACTGCAAATGTCAAATTCCTTAACTTTTGTAGGGAAATCATGCGTCCCGATTCAAAAATCGGAACGGAATATGCTCAGTTAATTTTGACCCAAAATCTCTACGTCACCGAGCATTGCCAACGCGCACTTATGCGCTGCAAGGCTCCCTCTGAAAAGCTCAAGAATTTTATGGCCGCCGAAGTGGGGCACGATGCGATCCTAAGACGCGGTCTGGGGTTTTCAACCGCGACGACCGGGTGCGCTCCCCTGCCTGCCGTGAAGGCACTCATGCAAATTCTTGCCGAGGCGGCAGATCACGGGGAGCAGCCCCTTGCATTCATGATCGACGTATTCGAATCCGCTTCCATTCAACCCGAACAACATCCCCTGATTCCGTTGATGGCGGACTTGCCCAACGGCGAAAGATTCGCAGCCGCGTTGAGGCAGCATGCACGCATCAATAGCCACGGCCAACACGACTTAGTTGCATTTTCATTGTTGCAGGACTGCCCCCATGCGACGTTGGAAATGGCTTGTAGAATCCTAGACTTTGAACGCCGTATCCACCAAACCAGATTGGACCTGCTCGCCCAATGTTTGCCCTCATTTTGAACCGGCCCGTCTGAAATTTTCTGCCCATGCTTCTAAAACCTTGACCAATCGAGGTTTGTTGTTTAACTACCTGAAACCAGAACAAATTATGCTATAAGCAGACATCATTGTTAGCGTCGGGAGAATTCAGTGCAAAACACATCTGAACACGATGCACCAGTCACGCCTTCGCCGATACTGGCGTTACGCGAAAACTGGGACGGCATGCCGTTCGATGAACGAGTGCAGGCGTTTTCGCTGCTGCCCCGTGCTGATGCTAATGCGTTTTTCCTTTCCCTAAAACCAAACGACCAAGCCGAAATCCTCCAAGCATTGCCGACCGGCGAACGACAGATCTGGCTGCGTTCACTTGCGCTCGATGATCTTGCTGACGTTATGCAGGAGATTCCCGACGAAGCTCGCGGAACTTTCTTGGACATGGTTGACACACGTTCTCGTCGCGAAGTAGCCGCCCTCATGGCCTACAAAGAAGACGAGGCCGGCGGTCTCATGAACCCTCGCTTTGCCCGCGTGCGCCCCGACATGCATGTGGAAGAAGCGATCCGTTATCTGCGTCAACAAGCTCAGAGTGTAGAAACCACTCGTTACGTGTACGTTTTGAAGAACGACCAGACCCTGATCGGTGTCGTGTCACTCAGAAGTATTTTTCGTTCGTCAGGTGACGTTGTCATTCGTGACATCGCCAAGCAAAATGTCATCACCGCTAACGAAAACATGAACCAAGACGAACTCGCTGCACTCTTCTCGAAGAGCGCCTTGAACGCCGTACCGGTTGTTGACGATGAAGGCCACATGAAGGGTATCATCACCGTTGACGACATCGTGCAGGTTGTTGAAGAAGAAGCGACCAAAGACATCCACCGCCTCGGCGGTTCGGAAGAACTCGAATCTCCTTACTTGCAAACCAGCTTGTTTGAAATGGTGCGCAAACGAGCGGGTTGGTTGATTGTCCTTTTCTTAGGTGAGATGCTCACGGCTTCGGCGATGACTCACTTCGAAGGTGAAATCTCCAAGGCTGTCGTTCTTGCTTTGTTCATCCCTCTGATCATCAGTAGCGGTGGTAATACCGGATCGCAGGCATCTACACTGGTTGTACGCGCCATCGCCCTACGCGAAGTTCGTTTGCGCGACTGGTGGCGGATCCTCTTGCGTGAACTCGTTGTCGGCACAGTATTGGGGCTGATTTTGGGAAGCATCGGTCTTGTGAGAATTTTCTTCTGGCCAGACGCGCCTGCAGTTTACGGCGAACACTTTCGATTGATTGGCATGACCGTGGCGGCGAGTTTGGTTGGCATTGTTCTGTGGGGAAGTGTCAGCGGCTCGATGTTGCCGTTTATCTTGAAGCGTCTGAAGCTGGATCCTGCAACTGCATCTGCGCCGTTCGTCGCTACTCTAGTGGATGTATCCGGACTGATCATCTATTTCACGACGGCGAGTTTTTTCCTCAAGGGCGCATTGCTCTAATCAAACATCAAAAACAAAGAGATTGCGATCGTGGCGAATCTGTTCGCCCCAGATCCCTGATTCATCCGCTTCGCCCGCGCCGATGATCATGACGATGCGTGCTTGGCGACCAAGGCCCAAGATTTTCTTCACGCGACGCTCATCGAAGCCTTCCATGGGGCAGCTTGCGTAACCCTGCGCTGTCAAAGCCAGCATCAAGTTTTCGCAAGCCAATGCGGTCGTCTTAATCAGAACTCGCCATGTGGCCGAATGGGAAAACGGACCTCTCGGTACCGGCTTGAACAACCCGACAACGGACATAATGATGCGTTTCAAAAGTCCAAAGATGCTGAATGGTCCGTGAATGTATGTCATGGGCACTAACTTTTCGTAGTAGTCAAACACTGTGGATGGAGTGTTTGGATTCTTCTTCAGTGCCGCGATTTGCAATTGTTGATTGCGCTTCCACGTATCTCGTCGCGCGACCGCTACGATCAGCTCTGATGCAGTTCGTGCTGCGGATTGGCCGAAACAGGCATCGATGATCGCAGCTTTCTTGTCAGCGCTGCGAACTTTGTAAAATTCCCACGGCTGCATATTAGATGAATTGGGTGCTAGCAGAGCCGCATCAATAGCCTTGTCGATGACTTCGGCGGGAACGGCAGTAGCATGAAACTTTCGGACACTACGACGCTTGGTAATCGCTTCAAAAAAATTCATTAGCTCAACCTCAAATGAAAAGAGCCGAACATCGTTCGGCTCGTATATACTTGAAAAGTATTGTCTGCACAATTAGCCGCCGCAACCGCCACCGAAGTCTTGGCCGTCATTGTAACCGCCGAAGAAACCGGTGTTACCACCATTGTTGTAGCCGCCGTTATTATAGCCGCCGCCAAAGTTTCCACCGACATTGGAACCAAAGTTACCGTTCTGGTTTACGCTACCGGAGTTTTGGCCGACACCGCGCACGATCTTGATCTGAAAACTTTGGGTAATATCAAAGCGATTGTCGATTGCAACTTGACCGAACTGCTGAACCGGAATCGAACACTGAGCAGCTTGTGCACCCAACGCCTGCTGACATGCCGCCATGTTACGTGCGACGACGACAACATCGTAGTTACCTGCGGTCGCTGCGTTCCAGACGATCTCTGGTGCTGCGCCGGTGCGATTGAGCAACTGGGCGCCCGCTGGCATTTTGGCGAGAGAAAATTCGTACTGTGTGCCCGCTGGTGCATTCTGCATGACCAAGGGTACGCGAACTGTTTGGCTTTCGCGGAATTCGAGGCTTTGATTTGCTTGTGGGGCAAGCGCAACCTTCGGGCCATTTGGATTAGCATTGGCACCGCTGTTTGGTGCTGGCGTCGGCGTCGGAGTCACGGGCTGCTGCGTCGGCGTCGGTGACGGCGAGTTAGACTTCTTGGCCTTGGACTTACATGCGACCAAAGACGAGAAGGAGAGAGCGACCAAGGTTGAAATGACTAGGTTAGCAGGCGTTCTAAGATTCATAAATCCATCCAATTTCAGCGTTTATTCAGCAACAACTCAGCTATTTTTGAGCCATTGCCTGGCTCGAATCGCGTGCCTTATCGGCATTTTTCGAAAAAACTTTAGGACTTTCTTGTAAGCGTGCGGAATCGACAGGGAATTCTGGAGAGCACAAAAATGCGGTGACTCCGCGTGCGTGGTGCAGAATTCATTAGTAAAATTAGCCACAGAGCGATGAGCTATGTTAAAATTTACGCAACAAATATCATAAGTTAAGCCGGAGATAGTGATGATCGCAAAGTGGCTGGAAACCCTAACGGGCATTAGCATGTTCGGTGACCGACTGTTTCGTGGCGGAGCGGCGGCTTTGCTTGCGGGCTTGTTTGTGTTTTTGTTGATGCCAAGCTTCATCCGCACATTACAGCGCGCTGATGCGACAAGTGATTTTGACGCTTCCGGCGTGAAGTCACCTCCCATCATGGGTGGCATCCTCATCATGTTGGCCGTCCTGTTTTCATCCGTTTGTTTCAGTTTGGCCAATAGTTACAGCATCAGCATCATCGCCGTCATGATCGCCTATGGCGCAGTGGGAGCCGCTGACGACTTTCTCAAGATCAAATACAAAAAGTTGGTCGCAGCAGGGAAGATCTCCAAGAAAGAATGGCAAGACAAAGCTGATGGTCTTTCGTCCCGCCTACGTCTGATGCTTTACTTTGGGTTTTCCCTCGCGGTCGCTATCTTTGCATATAAGTTTGTACCGGGCATGGACGGTCATCTGACGATCCCATTCATCAGTAAGAACACATGGTATCCTTACTTGCCCAACTGGGCGTTCATCGGTTTGATCTGCTTTGTCGTCACGGCGACAGCCAATGGTGCGAACTTCACAGATGGCATCGACACTTTGATTTCTATTCCGATTATCACATCGGCGATCTTTGTTGCCGTCGTCGCCTACGTTTCCGGGAACGCGATCTTCGCTGAATACTTGCTGTTGCCACACCTTCCCGGTGTTGACGAAGTCATGCCGATCGCGACAGCAATGATCGGGGCGACACTCGCATACCTTTGGTACAACTGTCCACCCGCGCAAATTTACATGGGTGATGGCGGAGCAATCGGCCTCGGTGGCGCGATCGGCATGATGTTTGTTCTTATCAAGGCCGAACTCTTTTTGCCGATCATCGGCATCATTTTCGTTTTGGAAGCGATGACATCATTCATCCAAATCTTCTGGTTCAAAGTCACCAAACGAACTTCCGCCGACAAAGCCGGGCGTCGGATATTTTTACGAGCTCCCCTTCACGAGCACTACAAGTTCAAATGGAAAGACCTATACAAGACTCCTAACGATGTTCGTTCGAAGATCATGTGGCGATTCCACTTGGTATCTATTTTTGCGCTGTTGGTTGGTAGCTTGATCTTCTTTAAGATTCGTTAGCACGAGGCAAATCATGGCAAAGAAGAAAGTCTTAATCATCGGCGCAGGTAGCATGGGCGGAGCACTCGTCCGTGGTATGGTCGCAGCACATCGCGAAAAGGAATATGAAATCCACGCATGCGATCAACACCCCAACCTCTTGCAGCAATTGCAAGAACTCAACTGCGTCGTCACAACACAAGACGCTAGCGCTATTGCCAAGAAGGCTGATGTCATCATCCTCTGCGTCAAACCTCACGACCTCACAGCTGCGGTCGCGCCCTTTGCCGGCAAGATTCGTAAAGATTGTTTGGTCATATCTTTCTTAGCCGGCATCACCATCGACGATATCGGCAAGGCAACAAAATTTTCGGGCGACATTGTCCGTGCCATGCCGAACATCGCCGCCAACGTTCGCCTCGCAGCGACGGGGATGGCAGCATCCAGTGACATTGATTCCTCACGCAAGAAACTTGCAGAGCACATCCTCGCGTCGGTGGGCGATGTGCACTGGCTCAAGGAATCATTACTAGACGCCGTCACTGGATTGTCTGGCAGCGGTCCAGCATATATCTACATGGTTATTGAGGCGATGACCGATGGCGGTGTGAAGATGGGAATCCCGCGCGACCTTTCGCTGCAGATGTCGATTCAAACGGTTTTAGGTGCGGCAACGTTAGTCAAAGAGACGGGCGTCCATCCCGCCGTTCTGCGCGATCAAGTGACGACGCCCGGCGGCACTACCATTCATGCCATTCATGAGCTGGAAGAACGCGGACTGAGAGCTATGATCATCTCGGCCATTGCCACCGCCACGGAACGATCGCAGAGCCTTCGCAAGAAAGTATGATCGCACGAAGTTGCGGTTATGGTCCCTGTGTTCTCAGGTGAACACACGAACTGCTCGCAACACACCAATGCCCCCTTCGGGGCGTAACTTTCCCGACACGCCTCCCCCATTCCATCTTCGCTATTGTTTATGCAAAACCCTTGTCGCTCTGGGGTTTTGCGTACTTTTAGAAAACTCGGCATGGAAAGTGCTTAGGCCTCCGCACTACGAACTCGCTCGCTGGTTGTTCATCGTGTTGGGTTCACATTTGTATGCTTCGCTGGAGGAAATTATGAAGTTGAATATCAAATCGTTTTGCGCCCTTGCCACTGCTACAGTCCTGACCCCGCTTTTGCTGAATGGTTGTTTCGTCGAAGTGTTTGACGAAGAGCACGATGCTACAGCGCACCATCGCAGCACCGATCCATCCGAAATACCAAGCAAAGCCTCTCTCGCCAAATCCAACATCTGTGACGAAGCGCGCGCACAAGATCCACGCTACCAAAGCAAAGAATATGAAATGTGTTTCGAAAACGAAGAGTACACATGGCGTGTTAACTGCAAAAGCAAAGACTGCCAAGCAGTCCCCGTTTTTGTTCACTACATGCTTACCGAAGACCTCGGTTCATCCAACACTGTATCTATCGAAGCCTTCGACAATCCAAGATATGTCGGCGCTCCCGTCAGCACCATCCAAGTTCAGAACTTTATGGCTCGACAAAACGGAGACTACAAGCAAGCCGAATTGTTCCTCGCCCCTGGAACCTATTACTTGCGAGCATTTATCTCCAACGAGAGCGAACTGCTTGTACCGTATCAATACCAAGGCATGGAATTGCTCAGCGAAAAACCGATCGGTATCTACGGCGCACTCTCGTCGCCAGCTAGCGTGACGGTTGCACCGAAGAAAGTTTCAAGCTTCTCGCAACCCGTTCACATCACCTTGGACAAGTTGTTCAAGTCGAAAACGGAAGAAGCAGACACCAAAGCTTACCTACGCATTGCCTTCACCACCGAAGAAAATGCACAGATCCCCGTATCGCGCAAAGTGCTGACGCAGCTTCGCACGGAAGCTGATCTTGGTCTCGCACCGGTCGCATCATTCACTACGTTGACCGAAAGTTTCTTGATCGAAGGTCAAAAAGGTAAGGCAGAACTTTTGACGACTTCGTTGCCTGTCGGCAAGTACATTGTCTTCAGTTTCCTCGATACCAACGGCAACGAATTTTATGACGAAGGTGAACTGGCTGCCTTGTACATGAAGAATGCAGAAGCAGCACAGATTGACATCCGCGCAAACCGCGTTGAGTCCATCGCGCTAACATTGAAGAAAGATGCCCAGATTCCTGATTCGGTTCGCTAGTTTCGATTCGATACTCTGACTAAAGTAAATGAGGGAGAGCTTATGTAGCTCTCCCTCCATTTTTTTTGCGAACCAATCAGATGCTTAACTGGCTGTCTTCAAGACATTGACGCTTTGGATGACCACGTTTTCCAGCGGGACATCATCGAATGGAACCATCTGGCCGGGCATGTCTTTCACTTTCACTTTGCGCTGGCCAGTCTTCACGCCTTCGATCTTTTCAAGAACGTTGATGCCTTCAACAACTTTGCCGAACACTGCGTAACCGGGACGTGCGCCGCCACCGTTTAAGAAGTCGTTGTCCTTAGCATTGATGAAGAATTGAGCGGTCGCGGAATTTGGATCGTTGGTGCGAGCCATCGCGATGGTGCCTTTCATGTTGGTCAGACCGTTGTTGCTTTCGTTAGTGATCGGCTTGTCCGTGGCAAGCTCTTCGATACTTTCGCCAGCCGCTTTGAAGCCACCGCCTTGGATCATGAATCCTTTGATGACGCGGTGAAAAACCGTGCCGTTGTAGTGCTTCTTGTTTACGTACGCGAGAAAGTTCTTAACCGATACGGGCGCCTTTTCATCGTTGAGTTCGATGACGATTTTGCCCGCAGACGTAACCATCTCAACGCGTGTGCCACCGGCTGCTGGTTTAGCTGCCGTCGCTGCTGCCGGTGCTGTCTTTGCATCCGTTGCTGGAGCTGTTTGCGAAGTCGCCGGAGTAGTCGCCGCCTTATCGACTGGTTTAGCTGCCGCTGGCTTAGTTGCATCTTTCGCTGCTGGAGCTTTGTCTGCTGCGAAACCCACACCGGCCACAAATGCTGACGATAGAATAAGTGCACGAATCAACATGCGAGAATCTCCCAAAATGAATTTAAAGATGATCATCGGCAGCGTCGAACATCAGACGATGGTTGTCAAGAACGTTGCGATATTCATGAAAAAAAGACGTGCTCGCATGATGAATGCGAGCACGATGGTCGATTAGGGATTCATGCTCGCGTCGCGCTTCAAATCGATGGCGGTACCTGCGCGCAAGTTTTCTGGGCAAGAGTCAACTTCGCAAGTCAGGGACAGACGCATGTCGTCGCGGTTTTCCCATGACTTTGAGTTACCCAAAATCGAGTTCGGAGCATAACTGTCGGTTCGGAAATAGCCTTGCCCCGTCGGGTCAGAGATGAAGTTCGGGTTTTCGGTATCAGCACCCAGGAAAATTGTCTGAGGTCCGACTGGAATGGACTTCAAACCTTTGGTTTTCCAGCGTTCTACGGATACGTCTTTCGCCACTAACCATTCACCTTCGGTTCGCGTATGCAATGCACCCGCGCGGCCACGAACATGTCGCCATAAAAACATCATTTCGTTGTTTGAACCGCACTTACAAATGTCAGGGATCGTGTTCTTAAAAAACGTCTTACGCTGACTCTTGATGATTTCTTTTTCTTGCTTGTCTTGAACGGGCGAAACTCGAGCGATGTAGAAGGTAAACTGCGCATCGTCTCCAGAATTGGCACCTTCATAAGAAACTGTGAGCGACGTAAAAATTCCGGTTTCGCTGTCGCCTTTAGTTTCATCGACACCGCGCTCCGAAAAACCATTGGTGACAATCTCACCAATGCTGTCAGCTGGCGTCGCTGAAGGCGTCGGCTCTGGATCCTTCGCACTTCCACCACCTTGGAACTTGTTGTCCGAACATGAAATGGCCGCAAACATTGTCGCCAACAGAAAGATTTTCTTTGCGTAAAGCTTCATAAATTTGCTCCTTGGTCCTCCTCTATCGGCAGAATGCCGAGTTTCTTTAACGTTGAGCATAATTTTCTAATATTATTATGGTGTTAAAGAGCCTTTTATTCTTCACCAAACTTCCATAGCTACTTTAACAAGGGGTTGTTGACTGACTGGCCAACGTGTGTTAGCTGTAAAGAAATAGACCTAAAAAGACCCAATAGACACGGCCATATAGGCCATTTTGCCGCGAGCCCTAAGCCCAAAGCATAGGCTCACCATTTGACCACGAGAGGCGTCCATGAAGAAGGCAGAAGATACGCGTTACCAGAGTTCTGCAAATCTGTTTCAGTTTTGTCGAAGAGTCTTGGATCACAAATTCGGCGGCGTTCGCGTCATCGACCAAGATGTTGGGCAAATTTTAAACTTTGATCCAGCTGATTGCAGTCACTGGAAAAAAGGCAAGAAACACATCCGTTCCGTTCAAGCTATCAAGGCCATCTCCGAAAAATTAGGCGTCGATGAGCGGTTGGTGGTGGACGTTGCTATGGGTGAAATGGACGATGACGAAGCATTTTGGGAGTACCAAGGTTACGGCGCCTTTCAACTTGATCCGAATATCCTTGAACCATCGCGCAAGGAATATTTCCGCAAGAACACTGCCAACTGGTCCAAAGACAAAGAACAAGACTGGCGTAACGCTGTCGAAGTCAGCGAAATCCAAATCGAGAATATCGCACTGGCGTTGTTGACGAAGCTTAGCTTTGTCGAAGCACCGCTCTACCTTCCCGAGATTTCCTCTGGCTATCCTGAGATTCGCTTTGAACCATCTGAAATGAGCAGCTTTGCCAATCGCGGTTATCCTTTTAGCTGCACACGCGAAAACGGCAACTGGGTTGTTCGCTATCCCAAGCAATATGAAGGTCGCGCTTTCACTCGTTTTGCCATGGCCAAGTTGATCGCTGCTCGTTTCTTGCCCGAACTGCCACAATCGATCGAGTTTGATCAGCAAGCCACCAATCATTTGATCGATGTGAAATCTAATTTGTTTGCTTCGATGTTGTTAGTTCCGTCAGCGGCACTGCGTACCGAAATGCAAAAGACGGCTCCCAATCGCGATGTGGTTAGTCAATTAGCGGAGACGTTTTGGGTTTCCAAGTCCATCATGAATCAGCGTTTGCGCCAAATGCTGCAAAAGCGCTGAGTCAGTTCGACACGACGACCAGCCCCATTTTGATCAATTTCTCAAGCACGCTCGTCAATGAGCGTGCTTCTTTCGTTGAGGAAAATAGTACTTCTGCTGATCCGCGAGCTTCCCGCATCGATTTGAGCATGGCATCGGTATCTTCAGTCAAAAGAGATATCTGGTAGTTGCTGTCGCAGATCCGCACTGCCACTGAAACGCTTGATTCTGTGGGTAGTTCTTTCGCTCCATCAATGGCCATCAAAGTTGCCACATGTCCCGATACATCACGGACAACGATATGATTTCGAACATGAATCTTGTACGCGTCAGCATCGATGACTGCGAACATCGGTTTCTCGTCCTGCTTCAACAATTCAAACCGGGCGACATCGCAGCGAAGAATAGTTGCAAGATCATCAAGTTCATGAGGAGACAATCCCCTCTCCCCGACAAACTCGGCAAATCCTTCTCCGTAACGATTGAGATCAGCATGTGCGGGCGGATGCTCCTCAATGAACGTGCGAAAAAAGTCGTCTGCAGAATGCGAATTCAAGTCGGAGCAATGTTTTGCAAACAAATACCAGCGACGGCGCAGTTGCTTGTCCAAAGTGGACAAGTAGCTATTACGATAAATGCGAACACCGGGCGCATTAATGGAAACGAGCTGAGCCTCAATTTTCGAAGCTGATCCGCTTTCGCAAACTGCGCGGCTGAGAAACTTTTGCAGATCGCTCAAGTTCATCCTTCACCTCGTGCGTTAGCTGCAATCGATCGCAAATGCGCCACCTCTGACATCAAGACATCGTAGCTAGGCAGGTCCTGATCCCATTCCACAATGGAGGTCTTTACACCGATTTTACGAAAGGCCACATGGACCAATTCCCAAACACTTGCACAGACGTCTCGTCCATGATCGTCGATGCAAAAGGCTCCTTTGTCAAAATGACCTGAGACATGAAACTGCATGACGAGACTTGGATCGATGTTTTCGAGAAACTCTATGGCAGATGCGCTCGTGTTTCGTTCGTTTACATAGACGTTATTGATATCGACTAACAGTCCGCAACCGGAGCGTTTCGCCACCGCGTTGAGAAATTCCCATTCCTTCATTTCAGAAGACTTGAAATCGACGTAGCGAGAGACATTTTCCAAACAGATCTCCCGTCTTAAGAAATCTTGCACGAAACCGATGTTACGGACGAGCACATCAATGGCCTCGCCCGTGAATGGCAACGGCAACAGATCTGGCACAAACCTTCCGTCTGCGCGGCTGAATGACGCATGATCCGAAACGAAGACAGGATCAACTTGTTGCACCAAATGTTGCAGACTCTTGACGTAAGAAAGTTCAGGCAAATCCGTGCTACCCAGCGAAACCCCAACAGAATGAACCGTCATGGATTTTGATGCGCGGATCTGCATCAGCTCATTGAGCTCAGCAACACTCGGACTATACCAATTATCCGCCAACAATTCCCAAATATCGACATCACCACCTTGGCTTGCGAGAACGTTCTGCAAGTGTGGCGTTCTTAACCCCGCACCGAATTGTGGCTTATTGCATTTGGATGGATTCATCGAGGGTCAATCAACGAACAGCTCAGTCAGTGAACCGAGCTGTTCGGCTAATGAATAATGATTATTTGGCTGCAGGAGTTGCTGCTTTTTCGGCCGCTGGCTCAGCTGCCTTTGCGGCGCCTTTGCCTTTGTTGCCGATGGCTGCTTGCATTTCCTTGCACTTGCCCTTCGGAACGTTCTTCCACTCTTTGCTGTCGTAGTCTTTCTTCGCTTCGCCGGAACACGCATGCGTGTCGGTACCGCAGTCATTTTCGCCTTTTTTGGCGATGCCGTAGCACTTTTCAGTTTCGGCGGTGTTGCTAGAAGCTAATGCACCAATGCTTGATGAACCAACAAGCCCTGCAAGTACTGCATGAACGATTCGCTTATCCATTCGAATTCCCCCCATGTTAGAGTTTTGTCGGGAGATTGTAAGCAAGTCGTCAGCCATAAGAAAGTAAAATCGCTGAGAAAAATCAGTTTTAGGGATTGTCCTTAGTTCCCTCCCGGAAGCGCTTCCACTGACGAACATCCGGAAAACACTCAAAAATAACAAGACTTTACCTAGATCGGGTGTTATATTTCCCCCACGTAATCACATTTTGCCGTTGATACAGGAGACAATAGTTATGGTCGTACGTTTTGCAAGCAAGTTGGCATTGGCAGCAGTTGCAACAGTTGGTTTTGTTGCATGCACACACGGTGAAGAAGCGAAGACAACAGCTGAACCAGCAGCTCCAGCAGCTGAAGCAGCTCCAGCAGCCGAAGCGGCTCCAGCAGCAGCTCCAGCAGCAGCAGCTCCAGCAGCTAAGCCAGCAGCTAAGGCACCAGCAAAGGCACCAGCAAAGAAGAAGAAGTAGTTCGACTTCAATTCACGAATGCCAAACCCGCAGTCAAAACGGCTGCGGGTTTTTGCAATTCAGAATCGCGTACTACTCTCCGAAAATATTCAAAAAATTCTTCGCTCAAAAAAAAACTAAAGTTTCCCCGCTAAATTCGCCGAAAGCTCTCACGCTGCAAATGCCATGCAGCATACGCGTACAAAAGCTCGAAGCAATTGCCGCTCCAAAATCTGCCGCGACTCGTTAACCATCGACTCTTGCCGTCATCCCATGTTCCTGATCGCAAACCCACACATAAGGGAGTCGACATGCATTTGTCTCGTGAGTTCGTGCAAAGAAATGTACGCATTTGGAAAAGACTTTCATTTTGGCTGATGCTTCTTTCAACGCTTGTTTCGATGGCGGCCCTCGCCGGTCCACTCGAACAAGCGACACGCATCTACAATCGGATTGCTGGCGTACCACCTTCAGCCGCCGAAGCCAAGGCAATGGCCGATCTTATCCAAGCGGGAAAACCTTTGGAAGCGGCGCAAATTGCCGTAGATTCTTCATTCTTCTACAACGTCACACTGAAAAATTGGGTCGCACCGTGGACCAATGAGGACCAAGCAAGCCAAGTGCCGCTGAATGACTTTTCGGCGACTGTCATCGGCGCCATTCGCGACGACATTCCTTACGACCGCTTGCTCTGGGACGACATTCTGTACACAGGTGCTGATGCGCTTTCGACCGGGGCAACTCCCGCTGTGCCGGCTTACTCGCCCGCGTCAAACGATCACTTCGCAGCACTAGACAACCAGAACATCGACTTGAAACAAAACTTGGTCAAGCGCGTCCAGAGTCAGCTAACTACTCTGTCCGACACTGCCGGAGTAATTACATCTCGTGCTTCGGGAGAGGCGTTTTTCAACATGGGTACCAATCGTGCTCCCCTGCGATTTACTTTGATGAACTTTCTTTGCCGAGACCTCGAACAAATGTCCGACACCAGCAGATCGGATTACTTGATCCGCCAAGATGTCGATCGCAGCCCCGGTAACGACAGCAAAGTGTTCCGCAGCAAATGTGCGGGGTGTCACAGCGGCATGGACGGACTTAGCAGTGCGTTTGCGCATTTCGATTTTGTTAACGGCGCACTCGTCCATGATCCCAATAAAGTGCAGGCAAAGATGCTGCAAAATGCGCACGTTTTTCCCGATGGCTATGTCGTTACAGACGATGGCTGGATGAATCTCTGGACTTCCGGTGTCAACAGCGCTGTCGGCTGGCGCGGACAAGGTAACGGAGTCGGGGCAAAGGAGCTCGGACAAGCTCTATCACAAACCGATGCGTTCGATAGTTGTGCCGCCGAGAAAGTTTTTGAGCGTGTATGTCTGCGACGCGCATCCAGTGACGAAGACAAACAGTTCCTCGATCAGATTCGCGATGAATTTGTGAAGGACGACAAGCGCAACATCAAAACGATTTTCAAAGGAACGGCTGTTTATTGCGCTCAAGAATAATCTGCAAACAATTAGAGGAATCAATATGAATATCTTAACCAGACTCAGCTTCGGAATACTGGTTTTGCATGGTCTTGAACTACTCAACGGTTGTGGACGTGATGAAAAGTTTCGCGGAAAGACGGTCGTACTCGACGAGTCGCAAGGATCCGCCGATGCGACTGCCGATCACGTCAACGATCACAGCCAACCCAATGAAACGCCCAACGAGGGGCCACAACAAGAGGTTCTGGCTTTGGCGCCATCTATCGGCATTCGAAATTTTGCGCAAATCAACGACGCATTTGCCAAAGTAACGGGCGTTGCTAAAACAACTGCGAGCATCCGCACGCTGTATGAAACCGACTTGAAATCGGCACTGCCAACAACGTCTGACATTGCATCGTTTCTACCTTCTCATCAGGTGGCGATCAGTAAACTTGCGACCGAGTATTGCGATGTCCTCATCAATGACACGACGAAACGAGCTGCGATCATCGGTACGTTCAACATGACGCAACTACCTGCCTCGCTAAATGACGCTCAGCAGGCCCGCGCGATGTCCTCGGCGATGCTCGGCAGTCTTTGGGGAGCGGCAACATCACAACAACCAGATCGCAGCGCATCGATCGAAACGATGACCGGATTGATCCAAGCTCTGGCCCAGACCGATACATCGGCCAACAATACGGGCACCGCCGCTATCGTTAAGGGGGCATGTTCGGCGGCGCTAGCTAGTTCCATTATCACAACCTACTAATTCGCAAATGCGCTTGGAGGAAATATGAGTAAGAAAAACAAACTTGAACAGAGTCTCTCCGCCAAAACCGGACACAAGTTGCACACGCGTCGCGACCTTATTGCGCACGGCATGCTCGGCGCATCCAGTGCTATCTTGTTGCCGAGTCTCAGTTCTCTCTTGTTGGAACGCATCGCCTTCGGCGACCCCATGTGTTCGACAGGAGAAAAGTCAGCACAGGGAATGATGCCGTTTTTGTGCGTAGACTTAGCGGGCGGGGCTAACCTCGCTGGCTCAAATGTAATGGTCGGCAAAGGCGGTGGACAATTGGACTTCATCGCTGATTATGCGACGCTCGGCCTGCCGACTGGCATGCACCCACGAAATGCGGGCCAACTTGGATTCCTCACAGGAACTAAAGGACTTGCGTTTCATGCGGACAGCGCTTTCCTACGCGGTTTGAAATCTACGGCGACCGCAGCAACACTCGCCAATATGGATGGTGTGGTGTTTGCTTCGAGCTCGGACAATGACACCGGTAATAATCCACACAATCCGATGTACTGGATCAACAAGGCCGGGCGAAAGGGCGAACTTGTAAACTTGGTGGGAGTGCGAGCAAATGACTCAGGCGGAAACTCGCGCGCACCAGCGACATCGATCAATCCTGCCGCCAAGCCGGCGACCATTAGCAAACCGTCGGATGCTTTGGGTTTAGTCAGTTTGGGAAAACTCGCCACCATGCTCTCTCCCAAGCGTGCCGAAGACATCATGAAAGCCGTCTCGAAAATGAGTCAGTCGCAACTAGCACTCTTCAGTGAACAAGACTTGCCCTCACAAGTGAAGACGTTGGTCGAGTGTGGATACATCCAGAGTTCAGACTTGATCAATCGTTTTGACGCTACCGCCCTCGATCCCGCACGAGACGCAGACATCAGCGCCATTTTCACCGGCGCATTCGCGCTGAGCAACGCGGATGCAGGCAAAATGGCGACCGTCTCAAAACTATTGGTAGATGGAAACAGCGGCGCTGGAACCATCACGCTCGGTGGCTATGACTATCATGACGGCACCCGCGCCACCGGCGAACTCAAAGACCAGCAAGCAGGTGCGTTGATTGGACTAGCGTTTGAATTGGCTGCGCGAAAAAAACAGGATATGGCGATTTACGTTTTCAGTGATGGGGCTGTCACCAGCAGTGGACGCGTGGACTCATCCGCAAACGGTCGCGGTAAGGGTGTTTGGCAAGGAGACAGTGCGGAACGTGCTGCAGCATTGATGTTGGTTTACCGCCAAGATGGTAAACCTGCGATGCGCGATTCCAAGCGACAAATCGGCGCATACAAAGACGGAGGCAGCATCGATGGAACATTCAATTTGATTTCGAACAGTGTTGATAACTTGTCAAAAGCGGTCGTGGCAAATTACCTCGCGATGTACGGCAAAGAAGGAGACTTGCAAAAGATCGTCGGCGACAACCCGTTCGGCGGCAATCTCGCTCAGTACTTAGCATTTGCGAAGTTTCGTTAAGAGTTAACGACTCACTAGAGGATTCGTCATGAATTGGAAAATCGCATGGGGGGCTTCGGCACTCTTGTCCTGCATCGCTTGCGGACGAGGTGAATACGAATACGAGTCGTCGGGAACGGCCGCCGAACAAGATTCGGCTGATGTTCTGCCCGCCCCAGTTGACCAACTTCCAAATCCCGCACCGCCTGCAGCGGATGAGCTCGGAACATTTACGAATATTGTTCATCCCATCTTGGTTGCTCACTGCAACTCGTGTCACCAATCCGCCGTGACGCCGTTCTTTGCACAGGCAGATGCAACGCAAGCAAAGAAGGTGGCAGAAGAATCCGCGAAGGTGAATTTAGATACACCCAATCTGTCACGATTCTATCTGCGGCTCGCCCAAGACCGACACCAATGTTGGTCCGACTGCGAACAAAACGCAGCGGAAATGCTGGCGGCGTTGAGCGCTTGGGCCGCATCACGACCAAAGGTTGAGCAATCGATCGACCTCATGACAGACAGTCTTTCGTTAAATGCGACCGAAATGGAAAAACGAGATTCGCAAGTGGCGGGCACGTATGTGTTCGAAGCGGAGGCTGCCACTCTTGTCGCCCCGATGGTCGCCACCAATGACGCTGCCCGCAGCGGTGGGCAGTTCATCGAGATTCCTGAGTTGAACCGTGCGACGGTGCAAGCGAACGCACAGGGAGCGGGCCGAGCGACGTATTCGGTGAATGTGGAGCAGGCGGGAACATACTTTTTGTTCGCGCGCATCCAAGCACCAAATCAAAACGCCAACGCTTTCTACTTTCGCGTCGATGCCGGTGCGTTTGCGACTTGGAATACTGCTGTGACCAACGCCGAATGGCAATGGCAGCGCGTCAGTGACGCGGCAAACGCCAACCTCAGCTTTAACTTGACCGCGGGCGCACACACGATCGAAGTAAGACAGCGCGATGATGGGACACGACTCGACATCGTCGCGCTGTCAAACAATGCGATGTTTGCTGGCGCCGAACCCGATCGAGAATTCGACGTTCCCGTTTTGAAGTTCGACCTAGCAGCCGCCAATCCGGCCTGTGATGGCGAGCTGATTGTGGACGTGAATGATTTCGACGAGTTTAGTTATCGCCTAGAAAATCCGCGCATCGCACTTGCCGCAGGAACCGCAGACGTATCGCAACTTCTGGTGATGATCAACGGCACCGAAGACAAGCAGGCACGAACGTACGAGCTAATCAATGCAACCGTCAACGCACCCGGTGCGTTGTTGTCGGGAGCGAGCATGATTGTGACCAAGCAGCAAGGACGAGATACAGACAAAGTGGGATTTAAATTCGGCAAACTCGAATGTTCCGCGTCAAAGGGGTGAAATATGAAGATTGTGGTAAAGACATTCTGCGTCATCTCCCTAGTGGCATGTGGTGACGCAAATGAAGAAACGGTCGATGCACGTACAACATACGTGTCTCCGGAATTCGGCAGTCAAGACGCCACCGGCGTCAAACCCGATTTGATTCCGCCTACAAATCCAACGTCACAACCTACGCCTCAGCCGACAATTGTGCCTGTGCCCAGCAATGATGTTTTAATGATTGGCGCGATTGATCCGGTCAGCAGCGAAGGCGAGGTTACCGGCTGGGCTGCCGATCAAAACAACGCCCAGCAACAATTCAAGTTATCGCTCAAAATCGATGGAAGGAACTTAGACGAGAGCTTTTCGGCTGATCTCGTCAACGAAGCAGCAACGATTGACGGCAATCACGGCTTTAAGACTCGTATTCCCGACAGTTTTCGCGACGGCAATGCTCACACCTTAAATGTTTCGGTGTGGTTGACGCCGAACAAAGTCGATTTGGAAGAAACAACAATTTCATTTACACTCGCAGCCCCGCGCGTGGCGGGTGCTCAATTTTTTGCAACGACTGTTCAACCATTGCTGCAGAACCGATGTGCGAGCTGCCACCCAGTAAATTACGCCCAACAAATGGCGTCACTTCGAACTCCGACGGTTGCAATGGGCGGAACTGCGACGAACAATGAACTTATCAACATGGCCGCCGGCCGCAATGGCAACCGCAATCACCCCGGCGGCAATATTTGTGGAAACAAGAACACAGCACCGTGCAATTCGTTGCAACAATGGTGGAATCTTGAATTCGCACCGACGCCGTAAATGCATTTAGTTGGGAAGTGAGGTACCGAATTCGCTATCGAGAGAAAACGCGGGGACTTCCACAGAAAACTTTTTTCCCGATTTGGAACAAACGTCGTAAGCACCGAGCATCATACCGGATCCGGTCAAAAGATTGGTCATGCTGGTATATTCGTAGGACTCACCGGGAAGTATCGTTGGAGTCTGGCCCACAACTCCTTGTCCCGATACTTCTTGAATGAAGCCATTTGAATCAACGATTTTCCAATTTCGATTGAGAATCTGTACTGGCTCGGAAGACTCATTCTGCACGACTACCGTGTAGGCCCACGCGAACTTGCCCGAATCAGGTTCAGACTCTCGCTTGAGAAACTGCGGAATCACTTTGACAGTGATATCGCCAGTAGTTTGTGCAAATACGAAACTCATTGGATAACGACCCCAAATTCACGCCAGATAACAATAAAATTCATACTCCAAAACAGCAATACGTCAACAGGATTGCGGCTAATCGATAGGCAATTAGATGTAGCGCGCAGTTCTTGAATCACGCAACCATCTGAAACCATTACACATCCCTGCCTATCCCAGTTCCGTTTCGCTATAGCATTGAAAAAGCGAGCGGAGCAACGAACGGTCCGCTGAACTCGCTTGCGCCAATGAATTGTCATTTCACTTCCTCCTTGAATTAAAGCATCCATCATTTCGACGCACAGGGGATTGATAGCGTGCTGCAAATTTTTGAAATACTTCCTTCAGTGGTTTTAATAGTTGGGTCCATGACTTGGGCATCAAACCTATCGGGCCCCATCGACAGAATGGCCGCTACTTGGGAATCTGAGTATAAATTCCACCGATGTGGAAGCCTCGCGGCTGGGTCCGCTAATTTGTACTCGGTAGCGCTGGCAATCAACGCACAAGGCGGTGACGGATCAAAATTGTTGGAAGTGTCAGCACAATGGGAGCTAGATTTTCAACAAGATCAAGACTGTGTCGATAGCAGAGGACGTTTCGAGCTATACCATCAATCTGATCGCCGATCTCAAAGCCGCGTTGCCAACGTCTCATACCGCAGGATTGCACCGTGAACTTGTTGATCCCTGCATTTGTACTCATAAGTACCGCATTGTGGCAGCTTTGGTATTTCGATTTCATCGCCAAAACACACAATCAAAAATTCGCCGCCATTTTACAAGCAGAGGCTCACGAATTGCGCAGCCCCTCCGTACTCAACCTCGGTAGCATCACAAACCCGTTCAACGTAAGCGCCGTTTATCCGCGATTTTTGCCGCGCCTCGATTACGGCTTTGACGGTGGCGGTTACCGAAACCCAATATCCAATATCTGCACAGCTATTGCTGAGATTGATCCTGATTTGATTACACACGAGGAGGTATTCAAGTGCGGCTCCAATTGAATGACTGGCCACCTTTTCTTTCTCATGCAATCGCGTTCGGCATTGGCGCAAGCGCACTTGCAATGACAGTGGAGTCTGACGTTGAGCCACTGCGAATTGCTCGCGGGTACGTACTTATGAATCGGCTGGACATCGGACCGCTCCAGCCAACGATTTCGCACTCTACCCTTGCCGAACGTGAATCGCTGACCGTTGTACGTAAGAACGGACAAGCAGGGCACTGCAAATTGGCAACGGTCGAAGCGTTGACGTTTCGAACGGGCAAAGGAGCTGCTTCTGTGTTTCGACTTGATGACGCAAGACACATCATCGCGGCGAACGCCACCGTTTTGGACGAGTCGGCAGCAAACGAGACTTCACTCAATAATTGCTCTTCTCAGTCTCAGGTGATCTATGATCGGTAAACGCGCACGAATGATCTGGTTCATGATCGGAACCTCGCTATGCATCGGTATCAATGGCAGAGCAGATGCCGCAACGACTCATGTTCTAACAGAAGGAGAGGAGTGGACTATATCGACTATCGACACCAACTCCCCTGTAAGGATTTCCGATCAATCAATCATTAAAGCAAAGGCACAATCCGACCATCGCTTGACGATTCGAGCGGTGAGATCGGGCGTGGCTGAAATCACGCTCAAAAAACATTCGGAAACGCAGAGTCAAAAAATCCAAATCGTCGTTCGCAGCAAGAATCAAAACCTCGCCGCTCCACCTAATCGCCGAGGAATATTTCCCAGTACCCTATGTCAAGAATCAGGAGTGACGTGCATCCCCGAACGCGGACTCATCACGGGTTTCACCTCATCACACGAATGGCGCAATCACGCACGACGTCTTTGCAAGCAAAGCGGCACATGCCAAGTAAACGTTGAATTGACCGCGGACGGCGCGCAACGCCAAGCGGACGAGATTCAGCGCAAACTGGGCGCGAAACATCGCGTCACTTTATCCAACGACGGACTGCCGATGGTTTTGGTAGATTGCCCTCAGCAGGAGAAAACGTGGACGAAAGAACATGTGGACTTTCTCTTGTCGGGAGCGATCTCGTCGGGAGACGTGGGTTTGGAATGCTCACCGGCATTTCGCTTTGGACACTTCATCGTGAAGTCCCGCATTACGTCAGTTGATACGCAAGCACTCAGTCAAATGGGACTCGATACAGAAAAGAATATCCTGCAAACCATTTCAACGCTGCGCAACGGTATCGACCTTTCTGACAAACTCCTCGACCTGCAGCGCCGAAACCTTGCGTCCGTTTTAGGCGAGCCCTCAATCGAACTCGATAGTGGCGTTGTCGGCAAAATTGGATCCGGATCTGAAATCGCATATCAACGCACGTCCGCAGACTCGAAGTCAGAGACTAATTGGGACTGGCACCAATTGGGATTAAACATGGAGGTGGCAGTAACCGCACGCGACGGCGACTTTGTGGTCCTGTCTTACAAGATAACCTTGAAGATTCCCAGCGACGCATCGGGAGCACCAAAAAACAACACGAGCAACGTCGAGGGTGAAGTCAGATTAAAGATGAACGAGCTGCGGGTGCTCGCGACATCTCAGATTCACTCCGATCGCAGCAATCAATCATCATCTGCCTTTGCGGGGAAGATCCCCATCATTGGCCCCTTGTTAACGCAGCGAGGAAGCGGCTCAAGCACCGCAACTGTCGTTGTTGCATTTATGGTTTCCGAATCCGCCGAAGGATGACCAAAAACACACGCAAAAAACTGCGCTGCCTCGCGCCGCATTACTGCCATCGCAAGGATGAAGAGTGTTCCGTAGAAGTAAGGCTTGTTTTCATTGGATGGGACGACGCAGTTCGCTCCAAATCGGATCTGTGGATCCCACTTTGCCAACTCCACGGTAGTCTTGCATCAACAAATCCAGAATTTAGAATGTCTTTATGTTTCCAAAAATTTCTAAGGTCCAAGAAGCGCCATATGAGAACATGAACGTGTGCCCGGCTTTTCTTGACAGAATCAATGTATTTTTCAATTTGAAAGAGTGGATTGTTTCGCCCTACAATTGTCTACTTCAATTCATTCAAACTTTTGCGTCGTTTCAATCGGAGTTGTCGCGATGAACTTCTATTCAATCACGGTGCTGCTTTCAATCCTTGTTCATACATCAATTGCACAGTCGCAAAATGTACAAACGGTCAGCAAAGTAGATTTACAACAATATCTTGGCAAATGGTTTGAAATCGCACGCTTTCCCCAACGCTTTCAGGAGAACTGCGATCAAGCCGAGGCAAATTACAAGATGGGAGAGGCAGGCCGAATCATTGTAGAGAATCGATGCGTCGACACAAGGAACGGCAGCATTCGGATCGTTGAGGGAGACGCCGAAGTCGTCGATTCGACTTCCAACGCAAAATTGAAAGTCAGCTTCGTTCCCACGTGGATGCGATGGACGGGCATTGGCAGAGGCGACTACTGGATCATTGACCTGGCACCAGATTACTCCTATGCCGTGGTGAGCGAGCCAAATCGAGAGTATCTTTGGATACTATCCCGAACTGCCAGCATGAATGCTGCAACCTTTGATGGGATCAAATCTAAGTTAGTTTCGATGGGCTATGATCTTCACAAGTTGATCCCAGCCCGCAGCAATCATATCCAGTGATACGATCGTGCTTTTCTCGGCAACGTTTATCTGAGATAAATTTGTTCTCGATACGGCACGACCCCACTCAAGTCATCATGGCCTAAAATTACGGCCATGAGACGATCCAACCCCAACGCATTCCCCGCGCACGGTTTCAATCCGTTCTGCAACGCGGAACGGTAGAATTCGTCAGCAGGGGGAACTTCCATTTTCTCACGACGTCGATAGTCCTGCATGAGTTCATAGCGGCGTCTGTCTTCTTCGACATCTACAAGCTCATCAAAAGCATTGCAGATCTCAATTCCATTCAAATAGATCTCAAACCTTTGTGCCCAACCGTTGCGAACATTTGCCAGAGCTGCGTGGCTGGCTGGATAATCCTTCAAAACTACAAAACCGGCCGCCGCCAATTTCGGCTCCACGCACTCCATCAAGCATTTGAAGAACGCTGTATCAAAATCATCAGATTCTTTTACAGACCGCACGCCTTTCGCCTTCGCTTTGCTCGCCAAGTCGGCATCCTGATCCACAAGATCGATGCCTACAAACTGCTTAAACGCGTCCGCGACCGATAACTTCGTCACCGGCAAATTCTCAATCTTTGACGTATTGAGTCCAGCTTTGGCAAATGCTTTTGCAATATGACGAATCAACGCGACCGACTCGTCAATCAGTGCATCGAGCGAATATCCCTCACGATACCATTCGAGCATGGTGAATTCAGGATGGTGCCATTTGCTACATTCACCGTGATTGCGAAAACACTTGGCGATCTGAAAGACACAGTCCAATCCGGCAGCCATGGCTTGCTTCATGTGCAGTTCTGGACTGGACCGTAAGTACAGCGAATGCGTCTGACCGGAGTAGTCTGTCCATGACGTCGGAAAGTATCGCAAATGGGTTTCTGTGCCGGGGCACGTTACCACCAGGGGCGTTTCAATTTCGACGCCACCCGATTGCGCAAAAAATCCGCGAACAGCCTGCATGCAGGTGTTGCGGATTCGAAAGATATCATTCAACTGTGTCATGTAATGCCAAGCTCCCGTTATCGGGACTTAGCATTTTCTTGGGCACGTCGTCGAGTCGGTTTTGGCGCCGGTGCATGTGTTTCTGCCGCCGCATCCGATTCTGACTTCTTGTGTTTCTTGTTCTCGTCGCGAATCTTGGTAAGTCGCTGATCGATCATCTCAAGGACAGATCCTTTGATGAAATTTTCTTCGTGAAACTCTCTGATGCCAAGCTCATGATCAGTCATGAATTGAAACGCTTCCCAAACGTGACGAACAGGATAAATGGTCAAAATGCCGTCTTTTACCGCATTGCGGACGTCGCGATGGAGCATCAAACTCGCACAGTTTTGATACGGAATCACCACGCCGTACTTCTTATTGCCTTTGAGTCCACCAAGCAATCGACACGCCTTAAAAAAGCCTTCGATCTTTTCGTTGGCACCGCCGATGGGTTGAATCTCACCATATTGGTTGATTGATCCCGTAATGGCAAAGTTTTGCTTTACCGGAACACCGGACATTGCGCTCAAGATCGCAATCAATTCAGCGCAAGACGCGCTATCGCCATCAACATAAGAATATGATTGTTCAAACGCCACACTCGCTGTGATCCCCATCGAACGCTTGCGCGCCAAGATGCCGTTGAGGAATCCAGACAGGATCATGATGCCCTTGTCGTGAATTTTTCCAGACAGACGGCTGCTGCGTTCGATGTTGATAATACCGCTATCAGTCATCGAGGTGGTCACGCTGATACGTGCTGCCTTACCGAAAGAAATATCACCGAGATCGTAAACGGTGAGACCGTTGATCTGTCCGATACGCGAGCCCTCAACCGACAACAGCAAGTCCTCGTTGCTGATCATCTGCAAGAGATTCTCTTCGACGAGATTCAGACGATAAAACTTTTGGTCCAACGCCTCTTCGACATGATCGCGGCGCACGGCTTTCGCCTTCTTTTGACGCGCGATGTAGTCCGCTTCGATGGTGAGATCTTTGATATCGCCGAACTGCGTGGATAACAATCTTTGGTCTTCAACTAGGCGCGAACTGTGTTCGACGATGGCTGCGACACCGCTTCGGTCGAAGGGCAAAAGATTTTCCATCTTTGAGCGCGTCGCCACGAATGTTGCGTAAGCGTTGATGTTCTTTTCATTGCGTTCCATCTTGTAGTCAAAGTCAGCTTTGATTTTGAATATCTTGTGGAACTCGTCATCGCTTTCGATGAGCACGTGATAGATCTCATCGCTACCGATCAGAATAACCTTTAAATCAAGGGGAATCGGCTCGGGACGCAAGCCTGAAGTCGGCAGAACAGAAAACTGCTCGCCCATATCTTCGATGAATGCCATTCTGCTTCGCAATACACGTTTCAAAGTTTCCCAGATCTGAGGATTCTTGAAGATATCAAGAACGTGCAGCACTAGGTAACCGCCGTTGGCACGTTGGATCGCTCCGGCCTTAATCATTGTAAGGTCGGTCAAGTACATGCCGTGTTCGACGTTTTTCTCGATTTTACCGAATAGATTGTAGTACGTCGGATTGTTCTCGATAACAATCGGCGCGCCTTTGGCGTGAGTATTGTCGATGAAGACATTTACAGCATAACGACGAAAACGTTCGCGATCATCTTGAGGCACATGACTCGCCTGACCTTCTTCCGTTTCTGCCTCTGGCTGGTCTACGAAGTCCAAAATATTCTCAAGTACGTGGTCATGCACGCCTTTGAGGTATTTGCTAATTTCTTCGTTATCCAAATATTGTTCGAACAATGGTTCCATCAACGAACTAACGATGTGATTACCTACTTCTGAACGCAGGTTTTCGATATATTCACGCGCTTCTGCATCAATAGTGCGAACCTTGCGCGCAAAATCCAAAACCTCGGGTTCCAAACGCGCGCGGCGGTTTTCAATTGCCGCGCGCTGTTTGTCGTCCAATTTGTTGTATTCTTTTTCAGTCAGTTGCTTGCCATCAACAATCGGCACGGTTTCGATGCCCACACGGGACGACTTGATCGCAAATTCCAAACCCTTCGCCAACTTTTCCAATTCGGCAAAGAGTTTTGATTTGCGATCATTGGACGCCGACAGATAGGTGTTCACAGCGTTTTCATAGTCTTCACTCTGCAGCGCTGAAGGAATTTCTTCGCGTAATTCACGCACAAGATTATCCATGCGCTTTTTTAGCTTACGACCCTCGCCCTTTTTGAGCTTGATAGCTTTGGGCGCTTCGCTGTGGTCAAAATCGTGAACGTAGATCCAGTCGGTCGGATCTTGCGCATTCTTCGACCACTTTTCGAGAAACGTGCGGATGACTGAAGTCTTACCAGTGCCTTGGTAACCCGCAACATAGATGTTGTAACCAGGCTTTTGGATGCCCAAGCCCATGTTGATCGCCTGAATGGCGCGATCCTGAGCGATGATGTCGTAGGATTGTCTCTTCGACTTGGTATTTGAAAACCGAAACTTCCCTGTGGGGCATTCACAAAAAGTTTGCGCCACCGTTAGCGGCTTTGGAAGGCTGCCGCGACCCGACGATTGCTTCACGGGGATTCTCCTCAGGACTTGCTAACACCCAACTCCGCTTGAACACTCAACTCAGGCACCTGAATGGAACTCATGCTTCCCATCGGAGAGATGATCTTTTGAATCATCGACTGCAGGCCGTCAACAAACGCCTTCATCCGTGCGTCATTGCCGGAAGCAAAGGATTCCGCATAGCATTCAATAAGATCTTTTGCATCTTCAACGCCGTTGTCGCCGTCAATTGCTAGACAAGCTTTTACCGCCTTTTGCAGCCATCCTGCGAGTTCTTGCTTATTCACTTCGGCCTTAAATCCGATACGCAAGCAATCATTGGCGATGGAGATTTTGGTTTCGCGGTCCAGATGCTGCTCATTATTGCCTGCAAAATAGCTCAAAGTGCGATAGGCACCGTATGAATTCTTTTCGAGCAGTTTCTGACGTACTTTGTCCATCGTAGAGCGGTAGCCGTCTAACGCGCGGTTGCGCTGCGCTTCCACACGGCGTTCTTTTGCTTCGATTTCGGTGCGAAGTTTTTGCTTGAGGCTGTTGAGGGCATTGTCGGACTCACGACGTGAAATCATGTCGTGAACATCGTAGCTCTTACCCAGTCCAAGACATACGTATTCAATTACGTGCGGGATGGGCGTACTGGTGCGATCCGATAGTTGATGAAACGAAAGTTTCTCACCGTCTGGCCAATCGGCCAATACCGCTTCGAATCGATCGAGAAAATCCAGCATCATCTTGGCTCCCCTTCCCTGGTTTCGCGGCCGCATCGATACACGATCAGCCATTCTGCCAAAACAAACCCTGCGCCTCGTCGTCCAAACGTTGAGTAATCATCCTAATCACTGTGAGAAAAGCTCTTCGAGCCATCTCAGCAACGCCTGTCCAAACAAAAAAAAATTGTGTGCTTACTTCTGTCTCATATCTTACTGGATGAGCAAGAGGAGTGCAAAACTTTCCTACAAAAATTAAGTGGTTACAATATTGCTCAACATTTGAAGCAAATTATTAACTTCACCAAATGAAGTTTGGAATCGATCTAATGGACGGTTGTACACAACCCATAATCGTTCAAATTTGGCGTCATTTTGCACAAAAATTGTGCGTCACTGCATCAAAATTTTGATCAAAAGGCTTGGCAGTCTGGACCAGAAAGGCGAAGGACGAAAGACTCGCCCGTTGCAGATGGGAGGAAATGTTCGGTTTGGGCACCCTGCTTGAAGTAATCCACATCATAGCGAATGACTCCCAGTGTGCTTCCGTCATGGCTCAATTCCAGTGACAATTCGTCGTCATGCACCTTCCACTTCATCGTCAAGGCAGTGGCGAGGCCATTTTTCACAAATTCTGTTCCCGAACGATTGTTATTTTCAAGATCGATGCAATCAGTGCGCAGACTCTTGGTCGAACGACCCAATTCGCGCGACAATTCCCACGTTACAAATGCACCGCTAGCTTGCGGCACTTCAAACTCAGGTGAGCGTCCGCAGGCAACGAGTACAAACAGTATGAAAAGATACAAACGGTACAAAAACGACTCCAAAACAGTCCGCGGCGCAGAAAATAGCAATTTCCATGCCGATGCATCTAAAGCGACGCGACGCGCGTTTGAACCACGTCGGCAGAAGGGAACTGTTGCAATCAGTACACAAATCACGGTGAAAGGTGTGGGCAATTGGCCGCACATGCATTCGATCGTTTCTGCAAAAGAATGTCACGCGCAGCAGAGCGATGAGTCTTGGGCGCTTGTCACCCAGAGCGAAGCGATGGGTCTGTGGAAGGGATTCTGAACAAGAAAAACAAAGACACCCGAGCTGGGAGAACCAACTCGGGTATCTAAAAATACGTACTTAGAAAATTAGTCTACTAGACGGTACGCAACTGACGACGCTTGCGCATCATGCGACGCTTCTTACGACCAACTTTACGACGACCCTTTGGATGCTTTCTACGATGCCTAGATCCGTGCACTCTACAACTCCTGAACTGAAGTAATTTGAGGCGGTGAAAGCTATAGGTAATTAATCAAAAGAGCAAGCAACAATCCAAGATTTCAAAATGTTGCAGCAAACTGCATTTTGCAACCCTACCTGCTCCGGACAAGATAAATGAGGGTGCCGCCTAAATTCTTTCAGGATCAGGTCGATAACTATTAGGAATGACAAGATAAATCTATCTGTCTCTTCGTCGGGTTCAGTAGAAAGGAAAAGTCCATGACTGGTTCAGCAAAGCAAAACTACCACAATCGTCCCAAGCGAAATTTGCGAAGCTTGCTGATTGAGCCGTTCAAGCAGATCAAACTTGGCCTTTATGTGATGATCGTGACCATTCTTTTCTCGGGCATTGCCGGTTATTTCTACCGCGAAGCCTTCGACGAGCAATACGCTCATGTTATGGAAATCTTTGGCGTGGTTGACGAAGCCACCAAAGACGAAGTGGTCGTGAACGACATCTTCAAGAAAAACCGCATCAAGCTAGTTGTCGTATTTGTCGCCTACGTTTTAGTGATGTTTTGGGTCATCTTCCGCTCGACGCACAAGTATTACGGGCCATTGGTCTCAATCGATCGATTTATCAGGCACATGACCGAGGGGCACTACCATCAACGTGTCACCATTCGACGAGGTGACGAGCTGGGCAAGCTCGTACAATCACTTAACGAAATGGCGGCCGCACTCGAAAAGAAATACGGCGCACCGGCCGGAAAGCGTGCTTCGGATCAAGCTCCCAAAGACCCTACCAAGACATAGTTCATTCGTGATCATCGGCCACATTCAGTGGCCTAGTGCTTTATTCCGAGCCGTGCTCTTCGCCTACTCCCCCAAATCCAAAATGGCAATGATTAGCCAAACCATTCGTCAGAAATGGTCGCTTTTCCTCCCACAACTTTGTGTGTTAAGCAGGGCGCCATCGGAGGATCATTGGACTTTTACGGCACAACTCGCGCAGATCTCGTCGACTTCTGCAAGCAGCATGGGCGACCACCCATTCATGCTCAGACATTGTTTCGCGCAGCCTATTGCGAGCAGTGGCAGAGCCCATGGCTCAGTGACGAGATTCCCGCAAATTTGCGCGAAGCAGGACTCGCGGTGGATCAGCCGCATGATGTCACTATCAGTGAAGTCAAAATTTCTCGCTACGATCACTCCGCCAAATTTATTCTCAGACTGCATGACGGTAAAGAGATCGAAGCCGTACTCATGCCAGAAGAAGGTCGCATCACGCTCTGCGTATCCTCACAAGTTGGTTGCCGCCAAGGGTGCCGTTTCTGCCAGACGGGGCGCATGGGATTGATCAGAAATCTTGAACCTAGCGAGATCGTCAACCAGGTTCTAATCGCCAATCGCTGGATGCGGGAAACCAACCACCTTGCTGAACGTCCGGAACTCAACGCTCCTGATTACGTCACCAACATCGTATTCATGGGAATGGGCGAACCACTCGATAATCTCGATGCAGTCGTCAAGGCGATTGAGATCGTTACAGATCCGTATGGCTTGCAGATGGCGATCCGCAAGATCACTGTTTCCACTGCTGGCCATCTCGAAGGTTTGCGCGAACTCTTTGTTCGCTTACCACAGGCTTGTGTCGCACTATCGCTGCACACGCCTTTCGAAGACGAACGCAGCAAATTGCTACCGATTAACAGAAAGTGGCCACTTGCTGATCTAGTTGCCGAACTCAAGAATCACTATCCCGCAAACAAGCGTCGCGCGCTATTCGTGCAATATACCGTACTCAAAGGGGTCAATGACTCACCCGCACATGCCACCGAAATCTTGCGCGTACTAGACGGTGTGCGCTGCAAGATTAATTTGATCCCGTATAACGACACTGGCATCGGTTCGTTCAATTCGCCTTCAGCTGAAGATTTACAGTCCTTCCGAGATTTATTGCACCACGCCGGTATGCGCACGATGGTTCGCTTTAGCAAGGGGCAGGATGTAAATGCTGCGTGTGGTCAATTGGTGCGTAAAAGAGCGCAAAGGCCCATTGCCAGTGAACATACTGTATAGAGAAAGTACATGAACGAATCAAATCACTCATCTCGCGCTCCAGCAATCGCTTTTGTAGCACTCCTCGCTTTGTTGCTGCTGCTGTACACGAAAATGATTCTTCCGTATGTGATTGCAATTGTCATGGGGCAGATTCTTGCGCTCATTGCCAACAAGCCATATCAATTCTTTCTTTCTAAAAATGTTCGCTCAAACTGGGCTGGCGGGTTGACGATATTCGCATTGGCGTTATTAATTGTAGTACCACTAAGCGCGTTCACTGTTTTAGCGACTAAGCAGGCCGTCGCGTTCGGTTCACTTGTCGCTAGCGCAGATCATTCTGCAGTATTTGACCTCATTCAGAACGTAGTAGAACGCTTTCCGATTAGCTCGATTGTTGAAGACTCTGAAGATTTAGTACCGATACTTAAGGAACAAGCAACCAACTTAGGAAATCATTTATCTGGTCTCGTGTTTGAGTTTGCAAAAAGTGCGCCGCAAGGCATATTGCAGCTCTTCTTGGCTTGCATGACAAGTTTCTACCTACTTGTTGATAGGCAAGCGGCAACCAATTGGATGGCCGGTAAGCTACCTTTCGACAGCCAACTACGTAAGCAAATTGGCACATCATTTAGCACCACTGCCATTGCAATAGTTTGGGCGTCAATGATCGCAGCAGCAACTCAAGCCGCGTTGATAACTTTGGCTTTCCTGCTTTTCGGAGTCCCAAGCGCTTTTCTCGCTGGTGGAGCGACATTCATATTTGCTTGGATTCCACTTGTCGGAAGCGTGCCGGTGCTGGCCTCTGGCTTAGCTTACCTAATTTTCAAAGGCGCGTATGTGCAAGCCATCTTGTTGTCTACAGTAGGGATTTTGACGGGCATAGCAGACAACATTGTCAGACCGATTGTTCTAGGCGGACGCGGCGAAATGCATCCGATGGTTAGTATCGTGTCAATTTTTGGTGGCATTCAAATGTTTGGAGTGTTCGGAGTTTTTTTGTCGGCCCCATTCTCGCTGCCGTATTGATTACTTTGCTACAAATATGGCCCATCATTGGACGTCAAGCTGGATTCAAGTTTTCTGAATAGAAAGTCACCTCACAGACCAACGTGACGAACCAACGACTTTGTTGCACAAGACCGGCAAATGATGTTCATGACTTTCCGCACAAAGCGTGTGCATGTCTCGCATCAAAGAACATTGTTTGAATTCATTTGATTCAGACAATGCTTCAAAGGCAAAATGCGAAGTGACTATCCAATCAAATCACTTTCTGAGTCGTCTGCGTGAATCACTTGTTTTTTGAAATTTTGATTTTGTCAGGAGTGGCAACCATCATCGTTCGCCTATGCACGAGAATGAACTTGCCTTCCATGCTCGGATTTATTTTCACGGGTTTGATAATCGGACCCAGTGGTTTTGGTGTAGTTCAAAATCTCTTGGACGCAAATGCCATCATTGAATTGGTTGGCGTACTGCTCATGTTTACCATCGGTTTAGAATTCAACCGCTCAAAATTAAGCAACTTAAGACGAGAATTCTTTAAACTTGGACCACTTCAAGTTTTTGCCACCACTTTCGTCACAACCGTCAGTCTAATGTTCTTTACACAGTTATCTTGGCAGCAATGTATAACGTGGGGCATGATGCTCTCGCTTTCCTCAACGGCGCAGGTACTAAAGATTTTGCATGATGGCCGCGATACACATTCACGTCATGCGCAAAACAGTTTAGGAATTCTGCTGTTCCAAGACATAGCCGTCATTCCCATGCTTTTACTATTGCCTCTTCTCGCAAATGTCGGGCAATCAGATCTAAATTTCACCACAGCCATCGGCTCACTTTCGTCGGCCTTGTTGATCGTTATCGTGACGTGGTTCGTCGGTCGATACATTCTTCCACGAGCGTTGAGAGTTTTGCTTGGCGGCCCATCCCAAGATCTACCATTCTTTGCCTTTCTGTTCGTGCTGTTGTCGGTTACTGCTGCCTTTCACTCTGCAGGCATTTCAGCTTCCCTAGGGGCATTCATCGCTGGATTCTTGATTGCAGAAACTGAATTCGGCCATCAAGCGACGTCCGTTTTTCTGATTATTCGCGACACTCTTTTGGGTATATTTTTCGCTTCCATTGGCGCCATGGTTGAACCCAAGTTTGTCCTTCAGAACGCCAACATGCTAATTTTCATTTTTTTCGCGGTAATTTTCTTGAAGGCTTTTATGCTATGGGGAATTTGCAGGTTTCAAAAATCGACATTTGGCACTGCTACTATCACCGCAATTTTGCTTTCACAGATCGGGGAATTCTCATTCGTGATGGCTGCTCGAGCCAAAGAACTAGGACTCTTATCAGAATTATCTCTACAGTATTTTTTGACTCTGACGGTAAGTTCGATGGTTGCAACTCCCATCCTTTATAAATTTGCACCCACCATCGCAAATTTTAGCCATGCCGCAACGTGGTGGAAGATTTTTTCAAGGCAACCAAACCAAAATACTTCGGACAATGACCTTGGAAGCACAAGAAACCACGATTCACAAAATCTAATTATGCCGGAATCTGCCGCCACTCAGCCGACTATCGTGATTGGCTACGGTATTGCAGGAAAATACGTATGTAACTCGCTTACAGCCATCGGTTTACCAGTCAATATAATTGACGCAAACCACGAACATCTGAAAAAACATCATTTGCAGATCACTAAAATGTTTTTTGGAGACGCGACAGACAAAGACGTATTGTTGCGAGCGGGCATAATGAATGCGCGGCTCGTTGTTATTGCCGTCTCATCCGACAGCACGGTACCGCGAATTCTGGGCAAGATAAGAGCGATACGCCCCGACATCAAAGTCATCGTCAGAACACAATTTCTTCTAGACGCTCAAAAAATAGAATTGGATGAGAATGTGCACCTAGTTGTTGCAGAATTGGAAACAACCATAAAATTGGTCTCAAATTGCCTCAAGTTTCACGGAGTAGACGAAGTCTCCAGATTTAGAATTGAAACTGATGTTCGAAATCAATCGAATGTCTGAGAGAAAGAATCGAAATATTGCGAAAAATAAGGAGGCGAAAACGGCAGATACATCAGTACCGCAACCATCTACGACGAAGATTCCATTCATCAAAAAAAGCTGGCTAGTCCCGATGATTTCTTGACTAAAATAATGTGCCAGCGACATAAGTTCTTATAAATCGATGTATTTCTTTCTTATTATCCATTTTATGGATATGAGAAAACAGCCGATGTTGTTAGGGACGTTTGAACCACGGGAGCGCTGTCTAATGATTTACTTTCCTTTCGCAGAATACTGGTCATTTTATCTTGGATTCGGGATTTTTATCTTAGCGGTCTTAGCATTGGACTTGGGAGTCTTTCACCGCCAAGCTCATGAAGTAAAATTTAAGGAAGCAGCAATATGGAGCTTGATTTGGATTGGCACCGCTTTGCTCTTTAACGTCCTATTCTATTACTATGTACTGAATAAGTTTACGACTGACCCTCAATTCCTTGCCATTCCAGACTTCAACCCAGTACTGCAAGCGAAAAATACAGCACTTGAGTTTCTAACAGGTTTTGTTGTCGAAAAGTCTCTGGCCATCGATAACATTTTCATATTTGCAGTCGTTTTCTCCTACTTTTCAATCCCCAAGAAATATCAACACAGGATCCTATTTTGGGGGATTTTGGGAGCACTGGTTTTCCGAGGAATTTTCGTCGCTCTTGGATCGGTTCTAATGGAGTACGAATGGATCGTCATGTTCTTCGGCGCACTTTTGATTCTGACTGGCATGAAGATGTTCTTCGCAGGCACGGAAGACAGAGATCTCGAATCTAACATCATAATACGAGGACTGAAAAAAGTTTTTCGAATTCATCCCCAAATCGAAGGACAATCGTTTTTCATACGCAAATCTGGATTGCTGTATGTAACACCATTGTTCTTAGCGCTCATATTTCTAGAATTAACCGACATCATTTTTGCGGTAGATTCAGTCCCAGCAATTTTTGCGCTTACAAAAGAGCCGCTAATTGTTTTTACATCTAACATCTTCGCGATTCTCGGACTTAGAAGTATGTACTTCATGTTGTCTGGATTCATGGACCGATTCATATACATCAAATACGGACTCGCTGGTGTCCTGATATTTGTGGGGCTAAAGATGGTATATCTCAATGAAGCCTTTGGCGGAAAATTTCCCATTGGCTGGTCATTGGCGATCATCGCCGCGCTCATTGGAACTTCCGTATTAGCATCGTTTGTTGTTGATTCACTTCGCAGACGCCTTGATTCCAAAGGAAGTTAGTGTTCCACTCGTTTTACATGCCGATAGCCAAGAGATCTCTTGACTATCGGCACTGAGACAGACCCTACCAAGACGACTACATTACCAAATCAAACTTGACCTGATCAGCAGCTCGGAATCCGTCTGAAAATGCGGAATGACTTTCCTCCGACAAACTTATGACTTTTCAATTCCAAGGCTCGCATTTGCCAACTTCACTTTAAGCAAATACATGATTCACAACTATCTATTTTAGCAAACTTAGTAAATACCGATAGGATTGATCTCAGGGCTGATCGTGAATATCTCAACAACGAAGGAGTATTTTATGAAAGCAATATCCGTAAACGATGCCATCAGACTTACAAGAACGACACCTGCACCTTGCATTTCACTATATCTAGCGGCCGATTCAGAAAACGCTACTACTGACAAGCTGCGCATTAAGTTACAGCGTTTGTTGAAGTCTGCAGAGCTACGGTTGGTCAAGAAATACGGAAGCAGACTGGCGGAGTTGATGTTATCACCTCTGCGAAAATCACTCGCATTCCTCCCGCTCAAAATTACGCGCGGTGGAATCGGCATCTATCACAGCCAACAATTCACTGGAATGGTCCGGTTGCCACACTTGCATAGTGATCTTGCTGTAGCGGCAAACAGCTTCCATTTGAAACCCGTTATACGTTGTTCAAACATAGGAAGAAAATATTTAATTGTCGCCTTTAAGAAGAGAAATGCTGAACTCATTTCCGTGACCGACGGCGAATGCAAGGTTCTAGAGCGCTGTGCATATAAATATAGAGGGGATCGCACAAATCAAGAAGTGCAGCAAAATATTCGAAGCATTACGTTGGACAGATTTAGGCTTTATCGCAAGCAGGAACAACAATCCCATGCCGAAATGGCTATCGAGAAATTTGCTAGTCATTGGCACGGAACCCAAACTCCCATTGTCTTAGCTGGTCCGCAAGCATTGCAACATGCATTCAGAGGAAAATGTGCTCATAAACACGTTTTGGAAAAGGGGATCAAAGGCTCTATCCAGCATCTTGATCGATTCGCTATAGCCAGTTTATCCTCCCCCATTGCAGAAAAGTACTTTTCTGCAAACGATGATAAGGCGCTGGTGGAACTCCGAAAAGCAATGGTTTCAAACTACGGCTTGATTGAAATTGAAAGCATCAGCAAAGCGGCAGTACGAGGTCAAATCAAGCAATTGATAATAGCGGAAGACATGCACTTTTGGGGTAAAGTTGACAGAGTCACAGGTGAACTCACGCTCGTTGGTGTCGACAGTGAGGACACGGTGGACGATGTTTTAGACGACTTAGCCGAAATGACACTCAATTCAGGAGGACAAGTAACGGTTGTTCCTGCCTCCAAAATTCCATTTGGCGCCGTTGCGGGGTCAGTACTGCGATGGCGGGACGAACCCGAATCCAACGTAGAATTGGAAACATTTCCTTCTAGAGATAATCAAACATGCGCGCGACAGAATTACGGCATCATTGCCTAGTACATCGCGCCAGCACGACATCAACAAGACCGTCGTGCTGGCGCCTCAAAAAGCAAACACTTCCCATGCAGCATTGCATCAATCACGGCTATATGCTGAATTCCTTCATGATCGTTGCAGCAACAGGGTTCTGAATTTTTCTCTGCGCAGAAACCAGCCACAATTCTTCGTACACATCATGCAATGTGCCAATTTCCATCAATTCACCATTCGCGAGTAGCTCTTCAAGCGCTGGAGCCGCCATGGCAATGACTCCTTCCCCTTGAACTGCCAAAAGTTTTTGTAAAGCCGTATCGTGAACATCACCCAAGCTTTGGACATGCACATTCGACTGTCTGAAATAATGATCCAATTCATGTCGAAGTTTTGTTGTCAGACCAGGCATAACAAAACTGACCCCTTTGAGGGATTGAGGAAAACCTTTTTTAAGGTACAAATACTTTCGACCTCCGCAAACGATTACATTCATCTTGGCAATTCGTTTTGGGAAAATCCCCGGGGAATCACCGCTACGCGGATCCTCATTCGTAACGAGTAGATCCAAATTGTGAGCGCGAAGTTCCCTCATCAACTCGTGACTTCCTCCCGAAGTAATCGTCACAGAACAACCGAACTTCTGCCGCGCGAACTGAATCAATTTCAACGAAAGATGTTTTGGCACTGCATCGATTACGCCAATCTGCACGTGTATGTTTTCGTGAGCATGGTGATCATTGAGAGAATCTATCATCTCGTCACCAAGCTTGAAGATTTCGGATGCATAGTCCAAAACCATTCGTCCTGCTTCAGTCAAGTGCAACTTTCGTTGCTTGCGCTCGAATAATTCATGACCCAGGACGGATTCAAACTGCTTTAGCTGCGTAGATAGTGTTGGCTGCCCGAGCTTCAATCTTTTTGCTGCACGAGCAATGCCACCTTCCTGCGCAATCGTTTTGAAATAAAGCAGGTGATGATAATTTACCCAAGGACGCGTACTCAATTTCATACCTCCGCGATCGTTTTCTCGCAATTTTCATACAATGACGAAGACAGTTCATTGTGCATTCATACTACCCGACCAATCTATATTTTCAAATCTCACCTATGACGTTTCAAACTCGCACCGCGAAATCTACTTTCTTAAATTCCGCGGCATCTGAGATAAAAAATTCAAGGCTGCGCCTGACGAATTCGCAGAAGTGTAAAACCGATAGGGCTCGCTTACTTCCATGGGAAGTTTCAGACCAGAAAGGTGGGAAATCATCTCAAAACGCATCGCCTCAGGCATCTCAGCAACCATCACAAATCATTGACTATTCAGCATAAAATTAAACGATTTTGATCGGGGCACCGAATGGTGCTCTTTGACGTGCCCAGCACATCAAACTAGAGGAAAACGATATGAACAACCAACTAGATCCCATACAAAATCCACCATTTGTCATCTACTCGTCATCGACGAAATTTTTCGATCTCGCTACACGAATAACTCTGCAAATCACCGTTGCGGTAGCGCTGCTCTTTTCTCATGTGTGCTATGGGAAAAATGCAGAAAAAGTAGAAAAGAAAGAGCCGCGCGCCGAAAAGGAAATCGCCTTGCTTTCGGCGCAGTCTTTTGTCGGTGGATTGGGTAACGGCGCGATCTATGGCGCTGAAGCAGAACTCAACTTAACCAAGGGTTTGGCGCTTGGTGCCGCATACGTACCGCGCAGCCATTCCTCATTCACCGTCAACACGATCTCCGACATCTTGCTTTCGGAAGACTACGGTAGCGCGGAAGTAAAAGTTGAACGTGAAGCGAAGATGGCATTTGTCCGCTTGTATCCGTTCAATGGTTCATTTCATTTCACTTTGACAGGCATCGAGGGAGAAACAAATATGCGCGCGACGCTACGCGACAATCTTTCAGGAGACGAAGTGGTCTACTATAGCCAGCGTTCCCAACGCACAGCCGGCATTTCTTTCGGCAACAACTTTCGCTTTCGCTCATTCATGTTTGGATTCGAATGGCTCGGCCACTTCCGCGAGATTTCTGGTTCGAAAAATCTGGAAGAACCGGACACGGCCAACAATTACAACTTGGAAGCCGCACATGCGACGGTCGACCCTTGGATGAAAGCGACTTCACTTTCAGGATTGTCTTTTTTCTGGATCCGCATGGGCATGGGAATTTAGCCTATCGATCGTTCACCAGTGGGGAGGATTACGTTCGACGCTTTCGGGCGTCGGGGTTACCACCGTTAAATCTATCAAAAGTGATCCCAACCCCAAGCGGATTACCAAGTATGAACTGGTCCCGTGACATGTGCTCAGATCCCCATCTTGTCATTTCACTTTTCCCAATGAATTCCGGATCCTCCCCGCAAAGGAGGATCCTTTCATGTGCCCACATTGTAAATCCAAGAACT
>Ga0255096_1000032_pt1 | contig 108808 bp, 95 predicted proteins | sample Colum_Atlam_RepA_2_FD_188563 | JGI IMG/M metagenome (GOLD analysis project Ga0255096, IMG submission 188563) | Freshwater microbial communities from Columbia River, Oregon, United States - Colum_Atlam_RepA_8d | ecosystem: Environmental > Aquatic > Freshwater > River | place: USA: Oregon... | reverse complement strand
TAGTAATAATATCAGTCAATTGAATAATCGAAAAGATTGAATATAAAAAAAATTAAATATAGATTTGAGTTTGGCCGAAGGTATTGGTAGTGTGGCAGGCAATTCAGCCTGTCGCCCTTTTATGAGGTTGTGTATCCGCACCACTGATTCCCATACTGCTGCCGGAGCGACGAGTGTTCCACACTTGTCTGACAACGTGCAGCTAGTTGCACAGATATGCAAAGCGCTCGGCGACGAGATGCGCGTGCAGATTGTACGACTATTGGCGCGTGAGACTTTTGGCGTGCAAGAGCTTGCGCGCATATTTGCCGTGCCGCAACCGTTGATGAGTCATCATCTTAAAGTGTTGTCGCAAGCTGGTGTGTTGACTCCGCGGCGCCAAGGCAATGTTATTTTTTATCGACGCCAGCTTGGTTCGACGCACGATGTTGCCAGTGGATTGCGTCGCAGTATTTTTGCTTCACTGGACGAAGTTCCACTCAACGATGCGCAGCAGCAAACGATCGCCGCCATCCACGAAGATCGTTCCGTGCAGTCGCGCGAGTTTTTTACGCGATTTGCGACGAAGTTTTCCCAGCGCCAAGCGCAGTTGTGTGAGTCGTCGCAATATCTGAGCAATGTGAGTGAGCTTCTCGACGTTATGGGGTTGGCCAAGGATGCCCGCGTAATGGAAGTCGGCCCCGGAGAAGGGCAGCTTTTGGCAGAATTAGCGCAGCGATTCAGCCACGTGACGGCTTTGGATAACTCAAAGGAAATGCTTGAGGTTGCCAAAGCCCGTACCGCTCACCTCGAACAGAAGATTCAGTTTGTTCACGGAGCGGTGGATACCTTGTCGCGAGAAAAGCGCGGTGTGTTTGATGCTGTTGTATTGAATATGGTTTTGCATCACGTCGCATCACCGCAAGCTGCACTAAGTAAACTGGCCGATGTATTGGCAACTGAAGGTTATCTACTTATCGCCGACCTCTGTTTGCACAGCCAAGATTGGGTGCGCGAGTCGTGCGGTGATGTATGGCTTGGGTTCGATTCGGAAGAACTGGATGGCTGGGCGCGCGCGGCGCATTTGCAATGCCAGCACAGTTTGTTTTTGGGATTGAAGAACGGTTTTCAGATCTTGTTGAAATTGTTTCGCAAGGTTTCTTAGTTTCGTTAACAGTGTCTTTCTAGGAGGTGCATTATGAGTAAGCCAGATTACAAAGTTGCGGACATGAGTCTCGCCGACTTCGGTCGTCGTGAGATCAAGCTCGCCGAGCGCGAAATGCCAGCGTTGATGGCACTGCGCAAAAAGCACGGTGCGGATAAGCCGTTGAAAAATGCAAAGATCATCGGTTGCATCCACATGACCATCCAGACTGCAGTTTTGATCGAGACGTTGGTTGAACTCGGCGCAGAAGTTCGCTGGTCTTCCTGCAACATTTTCTCGACCCAAGACCACGCAGCAGCTGCGATTGCCGCCAAAGGCATCGCCGTTTACGCATGGAAAGGTCAGACAAACGAAGAAGGCATGTGGTGTATCGAGCAAACCATTTTGAAAGATGGTAAGCCATGGGATTGCAACATGATCCTCGACGACGGTGGCGACTTAACCGAAATGATCCACCACAAATACCCACAGATGCTGAACAAGATCCACGGCATCACCGAAGAAACAACCACAGGCGTTCACCGCTTGGTTGAGATGATGGAAAAGGGAACATTGAAGGTTCCAGCCATCAACGTTAACGATTCCGTTACCAAGTCCAAGAACGACAACAAGTACGGCTGCCGCCACAGCTTGAACGACGCGATCAAGCGCGGCACGGACATGCTCATGGCCGGTAAGAAGGCCCTCGTTGTTGGTTACGGCGACGTAGGTAAGGGCTCGGCACAATCCCTTCGCCAAGAAGGCATGATTGTAAAAGTTACCGAAATCGATCCTATCTGCGCAATGCAAGCTTGCATGGATGGTTACGAAGTCGTTTCCCCATACAAGAACGGCATCAACACCGGCACTGAAGCGGGAATCGATAAGGCACTCATGCAGTCATTGGATTTGATCGTTACCACCACAGGTAACATCGACGTTTGTGACAAGTTCATGCTCGCCAACGTTAAGTCTGGCGCAGTCGTTTGTAACATCGGTCACTTCGATAACGAAATCGACACGAAGTTCTTGCGCGAAAAATACGAGTGGGAAGAAGTTAAACCACAAGTTCACAAAGTTCACCGCAACAAAAAAGACGATGACTTCATCATCCTCTTGTCCGAAGGTCGCCTTGTAAACCTTGGCAACGCCACTGGTCACCCATCGCGTATCATGGACGGTTCCTTCACGAACCAAGTTCTTGCGCAGATGTACCTCTACTCACGCAAGTGGGCCGACAAGAAAGACGAGCCGATCTATGTTCGCGTTCTACCGAAGAAACTCGACGAAGAAGTGGCGCGCAACATGGTTGAAGGTTTCGGCGGCGTGATCACACGTCTTACGGCACCACAGGCCAAGTACATCAACGTAAACGTCGAAGGTCCGTTCAAAGGTAACGACTACAAGTACTAGCGCTAAGTCATCCTGAGCCGTAGGCGAGGGATCTCTTGTAAGAATTGGGGGTGATGCTTATTCGTCACCCCCATTTTTTTAGCTTTAGCCGCTACAGCATCGCGCTGAGGAGTGAGCAGGAATAGGCCACATTCCAGAGAGCTGATTGAGCTTTACTTCTGATATTCTCCAAAATGGTCGGCGTGCGAACCTGCAGATCGAGTTCTTGTGACGATTTGTCGAGGAGGGTTTTGAGTTCTGCTTCCGACATGTCTTTGCTGTTGACGGTCTGCGTGATCCCTTCCAGTTTCTTGATATCTGAAATTTGCGCAGCGTCAATAGCAGGGTGCATGACGACAACTCGGTTATTGCGTGTCGGCAATAGCTTAGATGCAGCCCAAATCGTCCCGTAGGCTCCCCAGACAGTTCCCAAAAACCATGCGGCCGTACCGGTATGTTCCGCGATTTGAAGGGCGTGTCCAATCTGTCCGACAATTCCTAAGGACCAGAGCAGGTAGTTTTGAGCGGGTTTGCTAATGTAGCCTTTCTCGGCTAAACCGGAGATGCCTACGCCACCAAAGGCCCCGATGACGGCGCTGGTGCCTCCAATGGAAAGGGTCTCGGCAATGCCCGCCGAACTGATCGGACTGGCGATGCCTGCTGGATTGCCAAGATGTAGTAGCCCCTTTTTGATCGAGCGATACGCAACATTCCATACGGTGAAGTTAAAGGCGACGCTGCGCACAAACATGGACTCGTTAAAGATTCGTACAAGGGGGAATCGTTTGAAAATAGGGATGCGCATTTTTGTGTTTACAAAATCTTGAATCGCAATGCCGGCGCGCGAGGTCGCGTCAATGACGGTGACGTCCATCATGCCTGCGGCCGCGCTAAACCAGCTCAAACCCGCGGACGAAACCAGCATGATTCCGCCGATGGCGCCGCGAATCTTGCCTAGATAGTTGCCGATCACGAAATTGGTTTTGGGGTTATTGAGATTGTGAACGAAAGTTCCGAAATTTTTCTTCCAGTTTTCGACGCTGCGAATGGACTCGTTGTTTTCAGCGATGGCGGCGTTGACGAGCTCTTCGCCGGTCATGGCTCCATTGCGATTTTGCAGATCCAAGAGCAATTCGTTTTCGCGTTGAACGGTGTTGACAAAATCAGGAACGTCGATGTCGATCAATTCAATCGTCGCCCGATTGTACACCGGTTCAAACTGAGAGAGCAGATGTTGGCGGAACGCATTCGCTTCAGTTGCGCTCAGTCCCGCAGGAACGTAGGCGGCGATAGTAATAGGAGCACCGTTTGGCAAGTACTCTTTGACTTGTTTCATCCAGCCTGAAAGTTGATCGCCTTGTAGTTGGCCGACATCAATGCGCATTGGCGAGCCGGTCTGATTGATCATCGTGGTTGGAACGATCATCGCACTGACGCCATTCGTTGCTTCTTCACCCTGTGCGAGTGAAGCAGACGCACGAAGTGCGAATGTCAACGCGAACAGAAAATGACGAATGTATTTTCGTGAAAACATGGCGTCCCGATAGATTGAGTTATGACTATATTCTATCGGTCTTGGGGCAACTGAACAAGTGCGCTTGCTAGTTCTCTTCGCCGTCAAATTCGGTGCTTCGTACCCGGATCAGGTCACCGATTTCGAGAGGAACGTCTGCGGTCATCTGGAACTTGAAATTGGGTCGCGTATGTTCGCGATCTTCATTGGCAGTATGGTCAAACAATTGGGTGGCCACAAACTTTTGGCTTGGACGATCTTGGCAAACGGTTTCAAGTTCTTCGCCGAGAGAGAATTTGTTGCGGGCGGTGATTTCATATTTTCCAGGTGCCAAAACCTGATCGACCACACCTGCAAGGATGTAGTTGCGAACCAAACGGCCATCGAGCCACTGAGAATTTTTATCCAACTTACCGAGGAAGAAACCAGGGGAGTAATCGCGGTGGCGACACGAATCAAGTTCGTCGATCCACTCTTGCGATGCGGCAAAAGGTTGGCCACTTACAACGAGATCGCGTGCTTGGCGGTAAACTTTGGTGGTGGTCGCTCCGTAGAGAATGCCGCGATTGCGGCCTTCGATTTTTAAGCTTGTTATGCCGGCATCGACGATTTTGTCGAGGAAGTCGATGGTGCACAAGTCTTTCGAATTGTAGAGATAGTTGCCAGTCTCGTCTTCATAGACGGGAAAGTACTGACCGGGGCGTTTCTCCTCTACAAGGGCGTACTTCCATCGGCAGCTGTTCGCACACATTCCGTGGTTGGAATCGCGTGACGACATGTAGCTACTCATGGTGCATCGGCCCGAGTACGTCATGCACATGGCGCCGTGAACGAATACTTCCAATTCCAGATCGGGAACTTTGTCTTTGATGCCTTTGATCTCATCGAGGGAGAGTTCGCGCGCGAGGATGACGCGTTTGGCGCCTAGTTTGTGAAACTGCTTGGCCGTTGCCCAGTTAGCCGTGGAAGCCTGCGTCGAAACGTGGATCGGCAGATTGGAGTTCTCTTGTACCAAAGACATGATGCCAATGTCCGCAACGATGACCGCATCGACGCCCATTTGCTCCAAATTCTTGATGAAGTTTGGCAATGCCTTGATGTCGCGGTTATGCGCGATGATATTCAAGGTGACGTAAACTTTTTTGCCGACGCTGTGCGTGTATTCGACGCCTGCTCGCAAGTCGTCGATGGAGAAATTACTAGATCCCGCGCGTAGATTGAACGCCTTGCCGCCCATATAAACCGCGTCTGCGCCGTAGCGAAGAACGGTTTTGAGTTTTTCCATGTTGCCGGCGGGGGAGAGTAGTTCGATTTGTGACATGTTGGTTCCGTAATGCTTGTAAGGCGATTCGTGAAAGTTGAAACCGCTTCTCTAGCAAATTGCCCCATGGGGCTCAATATTTATGAAGTTGCTCTTGACACTCCCGGGCATAGAGATGGGAGTGAGACGCTGTAAGGTCTCGTAATCACAGAATAAACAGTCTCGATGGCGCGGATTTCTCTTTGCGCTCGTTTGCGCGGTGAGACGAGCTAAAATGTGACCTTTGCAATGAACTTTCGCTCATTGAGGTGCTTCGAAAGCGTCCTGATGAAAATTGCTAGTCCGAAGAGTTCCATCGATTCTTCGACAGTTGTCACCATGGCGTAAATTAAATTGTCTTTGCCGTGGAGCTCGTACCACATTCCTTCTGGCAATTCGACTAGCAGGGCGCCTCCAATGAATACGCACGCCGATAGCATCATGCTTTTCAGCAAGTCTCGCGGCAAGCTCAAAAGGAATTTAGCAAAAAATAACCCCAAAGCGAGCAGGGCGATGCTGGCTGGGATCACCCAAGAGAAGTAGAGCAAGCCCCCGAGATTCATAGAATCACGTACCGGTGCCATCGATAGTTCGTGAATTCGTGCGGATTCATCAAATGCAGTGAAAACAAACCAGACGGAAAGCAATTTCCAATAGCGTGCGCGTGCGTCTTTTGCAGATTGGTAGCTGCTCGCAATGCATGCAAGTAAGAGGCTTGCAGTCAGATGAAGCAGAGCGGCAAAAAATGTCGGAACATTTGCTTCGGTGTTGAGGTTAAACATAGGCACGAGCCCGAAGACCTGCGGATGTTCAAAAACAAAGGTACTGATCACGCCGAGTATATCAGCGCCGATGAGGAAGAATATTGCATACAGCATCGCTTTAAAGATTCGCTTGTGATCAAAAGTGACATTCATTGCAGAATTCCTATTCAATGCTGAAGATTGATGGACATCATGCCGAGGGTTTGCTTAGCGATCACGTTTTGAATGTCAGTCGAACCTGAAACGATTTGTGCATCGCCTTCGCCCTCTTGCGTGATGACGCTGAGCGAATAACTAGTGCGATTGGTGTTCAGTCCCACACCAATTGAATAGCCGAGATAATCTACATGGGGAAGTTGATTGCGTTTGTCAGAAGCAATTTCGGGGGCGAGAGAATAATTGGAAAATGTGCCGGCGCGAATCTCGATGCTTTTCATTCGCAATTCAGCGCCGACGCTGAAATTGACGACGTCTTCGAGATCCCATCCAGTGTAATATTGGCTTTGAACGCCTTGGTGATAAAGTACCTCGGCATCGACGACCAGGTTTGACATCCCGGTGTAGGCAGCAGCGACGACATATTGCGGCGGATTTAGTTCGTCATCCATGTGGCTGATGTTCTCTGTCGTTTTATCATCGGGATCTGCTGAACCGTCGTACATGACGGTATCAATCGTTACGACCGTTCTGTTGTTGAGAGGACTTGCTTGCTTGGTACTGAAGGCGATATTCCAGTTGTCAAGCCGCAGCATCGTTCCGACGATTGCGCCAAGGCCGTAGTTGGTTGTCTCATATTTAGAGTCCATTACAGTAAATGCGCCCCCGTTAAACCGCGCTAACTGATGTGTCGAAATCTTCATGTCGCGGATGTAGTAGAATCCAGACGCCCCGATGGAAATGGACTTCGACAATTGCAAGCCTGCGCCCGCTGCTGCGAGTGTATAGGAGCTATTTTCTTGTTGGGTGCGGTTGTAAGAAGCAAGTTCTGCGTCTTCTTCGGAGAGATCCTCAAACTCATGCTTCTGGTTGATTTGCTTTGACTCGAGGGACATCACCGCATAGCCAATGCTGGCAAAACCAAAATCTCTGTACGCACCGACAAATCCTGCGGGCATACCGTCAGATTCTTCGGTGAACGCCTGTTCGTTGATGGCTTCCTCATAGGACGTTTCGCTCGTTTGATAGGCGTAAGTCGACACGCCGATATCGCCCTTCTTGTTGTTTACTAGCCCAGCCGGGTTGTAATAGATCGCGCTCGCATCATTACAGACGGCAGTATACGCGCCGCCCATCTCAGCGGCGTGCGAGCCCGGCAAATTCATGCGTTGGTTGTGCTGACTTGCATGCGCAACGGTCGTACTGATCAAAGCGGCGATGTAATATACGATCGTTCTCATGAGCTCTCATTAGAAGTTGGCTGGGTGCGCATCGGAGAAAAGTACGCAGACCGTTAGAGAAAATTGAGACAGTCATGCATTTTGACTCAACAATGTTTCGCCAGTTTTTGCTTTTGCCGAATGATCCACCGTGAGACAATGACGCACAAGAATAGATCGAAGGATTTAAGTCTCAAAATTTGTCAAAAGCACAACTCATACGTTTTGAGGGTTCATGGAAAATTTCATCATCGGTGCATTGACGGTCTTCAGCTTGCTAACGGTGCTTTGGCTGTGGTCTGTCGCTATTCGCAACGCTTCCATCATTGATATTGCTTGGGGGGCGGGGTTTGTTCTGTTGTTTTGGATTTGGCGCGCACTCGCCGAAGTGCCAGCATCGGATGCTTTGACTTGTATCGTCACCATATGGGGGGCGCGTTTGTCGATTTACATTGCATGGCGCAATAGCGGCAAGGGCGAGGACCCTAGGTACGTAGAAATGCGAAAGCGAGCGGGGCAATCATTTTGGTGGCGTAGTTTGTACAAAGTATTTTGGTTGCAGGGTGCACTCATGGTCATCATTGCTACGCCACTTTTTGTGGTGAATAATTTGGAGACTCCGGAACGTCCGCTGTCTGCTGAGGTCGCTCTGATTTGCGTTTGGTTGATCGGTTTTGCGTTTGAAGCTGGAGGCGATTGGCAACTTGCTCGCTTCAAAAAAGATCCCAACAACCGTGGCAAAGTGTTGGATCGGGGATTCTGGCGCTACACTCGGCACCCGAATTATTTTGGTGATGCGCTGCAATGGTGGGCTTTTGGCGTCTATGCGGCGATTGTCAGCGGGCAATGGTGGGTGCTGATCAGCCCCGTCATCATGAACTTTTTTTTGGTGCACGTGTCGGGTGCAAAGCTTCTGGAGCAATCGTTAGCACAGACCAAACCTCACTACGCAGAATACATCCGGACGACTGCGAGATTCGTACCCGGACCGAAGAAGCGGATTTAACTTTTCCGCAAACGAGCGCCATTTGGTCAATGGTTTGTGGTTTGCGAAAATTGATGATTTATGTTTTTCAAAATTCTTCCGAAGCAAAGAGACCTACTTTGGGGGAAATCTGTGAAACGCATTGCAATTCCTTTGGCTGTTGTCTTGACCACTTCTTGCCAGCCAACGAAGTCTGATGAAAAGACGGAAACGAACGTTGACGAAACGAGCTCAGGTTCACTAGCTGTAGAAAGCTCGAACGATCTCAAACTCTCCGAATCTATTTCCCCTGAAGTCCCACAAAGCGTTGCCGCAAAGGGTGGGGGCGAAGCTTCGACGGGTTCTCTCTCCGTCGAATACTTAGTGGCTCCGAAGAAGTCGGCCGAAGCTTGTTACATTCGTGACCGCGTCCGCGAAGCTAAAATGAATATTGAATCGATAGCCATGAACTTGTGCTACATGGAAGCGCAAAAGGGCATGAAGGTCGGCAAAAAATATAAAATGAAAATGCCCACCATGGCGATGTTGAAACTTCAAGACGGCGGTATGCCTGACATGGGAAGCATGCCTACTTCCGGTGATCCGATGAGCGGGTCGGCAGCGCCGACTGGCCAAACAATGGACCCCAACGCCATGCAATCCCCGGGGGCCATGCCCACTGAAGGCGCTGGCGGCGACATGCCAGACATGCCTGAAACGATGTCCATTTGGATGGATGATTCGACGAAAGGTAAACTCACCGTCTATGTTTGCCAGGATGATAAGTTAACCGAGAAGTATGAAATCGATCGTTCGTCAAAGACTGCGCGTCGCGGTTCTTTCAAAATCAAAGTTGGTGATGGCAATACCATGGATGTTCGAATGGCCGGCGTATACGAAAACTCTGGTGAAGAAGGCGATCGCTCAAAAGTCGCAACGGACATGTCCTTCAAGATGTCTATGGGTACAACTTCGATGTACGCAAAGTCGAGCATGTTCATGAACATCAGTAAAAAAGAGATTTCGGAACTGAAGATCGCTTCTGAGACTTCAATGTCCATGGGTGATTTTTCCAACGCGCAGAAAGAAATTGGTGCGGCATTGATTGGTCCAAATTTTGGGTCCGCGTTGTTGCAGCGTACTTTTGACGGTTCGTCCAATCCATCGATGTTTGGTGCAAGTACTTCTGGATCTTCCCAGTCAATCGAGACGTCGCGCGCATACTTCGACAGTGCCGGTAATCAATTGACCGCAGAATCAAATAAGAACTTTGCCGAGGGTGGATTGTTGTACCTTGACGCCAAAGCTCTGCCCAAGTTGTTGCCAGAGTCATTCGACGTAAAGTTTGATTCTACCGATTGGGACTGCTCTGGAACCGAAGACTTTACCCTTGATATGGAAAACGCGGACTTCAAAAAATGCGACGACCGCTTTGCGGCGGCATTTTCTGATGAAACCTGTTCTGGAGCTGACTACGGCGCAGGCGTCGCTTTCTCTGACGCGCCGGTTGTTGTCAACGAGCGTTCTTCCGAGACCCCAGACTTTGACTCGCTGGAAGATTTAACGACCGCTCCAGTATTAGGCGAAGAAGAAACCACGACGGATTCTAATGAGTCCAGTGACGATCAGTTAGAGGAAGATGTCGAATAACAGACTATTGAAACTTTGTAGCCGCCCCGTTACCACGTGGGCGGTTTTTATTTTGACAAATCACTAATAAAAAACCTAGCAAGTCGAGGCGTTACCGAGGTCGCGAGTAACTTTTCTAAAGTTCAATTTAAGTGTTCCGAATTGTCATCTGGTTTGGATACCTGTGGTTGGGAGATTTGTGTCGAAACTCTTCAAAATTCAGAAGACAGTGATCGCACTAGTGATGCTATTCCCGGCACTGCTAGAACTTCCGGTTCATGCTGAGCCAAAGCCGCTGCAAACTGGTCCTGTCGATCTGACTGGTGCGCTCTACTTCAACGATGAAGAGCAGATGCTCGATGCTGCAGCCATCATGACAATGGATGCGGCGCAGTTTTCGCGAACCATTCGCAAAGGCGAAAACACATTTGGCTATGGCGACAGCTACCATTGGGTACGATGGGAGTTTTCCGTCACCGATGCGACCAAAGGTCTCCTTTTTGCGTTTAACACCGGTTACCAATTTGGGATCGATTTCGTAGTGTTTCGTGAGGACGGTAGTATTTATAGCCAAGAAAGACTTGATGTTCATTCGAATCAGATTCGTCCTGTTTTGCCGACTTTCCAGTTGCCGACGGAAGTTGGTTCATACACGGCGGTCATAGGTGTGTGGAGTCCGTATTTGGGGAACTTCAGTGCGGAAATCGGTGATGTGGCAACTGCGTCAGTTACATTAGCGAAAGTTTCGTCAACGAGTGCCTTGTATTGCGGGATTCTGTTGATTTTGATTGCATACCACCTGCTCGTTTTATTCAAGATGCGAATGAGGATTGTGGCGGCATACCTTTATTTTGCAACAGCGATGATGTTTGGCGTAGTGACGGTCTCTGGACAGCTTGATATGATCGCGCCCTTGAAGAATGAAACATGGGCGCATTTGGGTCCCATTAGTCGTTGCATTCCTGTCTTGGGATTGCTGTGGTTTGGATACGAACTGCTGGCGCGAGCGAAGCAGCGATTTTGGAAACGGAGCATCGCTGCTGTGGCTGCATTTGCGTCTGTCAGTATTGGTGCAGTTGCTGTTGGTGGAGCTAAATTTTTGTTGCTAAATGATGTCGCTAATCTGCTCGCTCTTGTTGTTATGATGATGACAGGGCTGGCTGGAGTCTGGCATCGAGAAAGATTTTCGTCGATTTATGTGCTGGCACTATCATGTTTTGTGGCAGGGGTGAGCGTCTGGACTTTGGGTAATGCCGGATTCATACCGCAAACATATTGGGTGGCGAATGCGCCTCTGTTCGCCAATCTTTTTGAAATCATGCTGCTTACCGTCGTGTTTTCCCAGTACGTGGACAACGTCAAGCAAGTGCAGATTGAAGCTACCGAAGCGCGAAACGCTGATGAACACAAGGCGAGGCTGTTGCGCGTAATCGGACACGACTTGCAAAATCCATTGATGGTCATGCGGATGCAGCATGAGCGTCTATTGAAGAAGCACTCTCTTGAGTCAATGGCTGAGCTGGGACAAGATATAGCCAAATCAGTGAATTCATCCTTAAGGTTAGTCAACCAAATGCAAGATATCGTCAATCGCGTCAAACAAATGATTTCAGATAAGAGTGGATTACAATCACACATTAAAAGTGAATCATTGCGAACGTTGATTGAGGACGTTGCTTTTCTATATTTGGAGCAGGCAAAACAAAAGGACGTCTCGCTTCAAGTGGAGATTCCAGAGGGCGAATGGAATGTGTTTTGCGATCCAGCTTCCGTGCGGTCGCAGATTTTAGGCAATTTTGTCGGAAACGCCGTTAAGTTCTCTCCGGTCGGGGGTGCGGTGAGTCTGAAAGTAAGCAATTTTGGACAAGATCGCATCCGGATTGAAATACGTGATTCTGGTGAAGGCATACCACCTGATGTGATTCGAGACATGTTTCGGACCAATCGCGTGGGTTCAACCGACGGCACATCCGGCGAGCGCGGTTCTGGTTTTGGTTTGGCCATCGCCGTGCAAACCGCGAACATGATCGGTGCGATTGTGCACGTCGAGTCACATTTGCGCAGCGAGGGCGCGCCCAATCACGGCACGGTCATCTCTGTTACATTTTTGAGAGGATCAGACGAGTCGCAAAAAGAGAAGTCAGTGGCACCTGCGCAAAACCTGACAGCTGCGTAACATAGACTGGTTCCGTGACATGTGTTCAGCCTGCCGAGGTTGTTTCCGGTCGCTGTCATCCTGAACGACTACCGTCATCCTGAACGACTACCGTCACAAGTAGGGACCAGTTCTTGACCTTTGTTGCGCTCAAATGTAACAAACAACAATGTTGTGCGAATTAGTTGAGAAGGGCAGAAGTATGGATAATCCGTTTCAATTGTTTAAGTCTTGGCACTCGGATGCTTTGCGACTTGATGTTGCCGAAAAGTACGCCGTCGCTCTAGCAACGAGTACGCCCGACGGTCGCCCAACGGTACGGATGGTTCTGTGCAAGCATTGGGATGAACGCGGATTTGTAGTCTACACCAATCTGGAAAGTCGCAAAGGATCGCAATTGACGGCGAATCCATTCGCATCATTGTGTTTCTACTGGGATGAACTCAAACGACAAGTGCGAATCGAGGGACGGGTTGAGCCCGTTAGTGCTGATGAGGCCGATGCCTATTTTGCCAGTCGTCCACGCGACAGCCAAATTGGTGCTTGGGCGTCTGAGCAGTCTCGTCCCCTTGAGAATTCCGGTGATCTGTTAAAGCGCGTTGCTCAGTTTGGCCTGAAGTTTGGTGTCGGCAAGGTGCCCAGGCCGCCGCACTGGTCTGGTTTTCGTATCGTTCCCGAAAGGATTGAGTTTTGGGAGGGAAAAGCCTTTCGATTGCACGACCGCTTTGAGTTCAATCAAAACGAAGGAAAATGGCATCGTCAGGCGCTTTACCCGTAGCTGGCTCTATGAAGCGGTAGTTGCGTTTGCATCAATGTTGGCATGGGCTTCAAGAGCCGCTATGTTTTGATGCAGTCGTAACTTTCCCTCGAGTTTAGCAGCGCGGTTCCGCAGATTCTGCAACTCGGTCAATGCGACAAAGGTCTCTAGTGACGAGCCTTGGTAACCCAAATGCAAACCCAACAGTCGTGCCGTTTTCGGTTTCATTTCGCGTTTGCCATTGAGAATCTGGCAAAGCACCCCTGAAGAGATATCGATGTCGCGAGCAAAGGCCCGCAGCGAATAGCTTGCGTTTTTGGCGCGACGTTGCGTAAAAGTTTTCTGGATCACAAACCTGTAATCAAACTCATTGCTCACGTTTTCCATGCTAAGTCCTTTCGCGATGTTTTTGTGAGGCCTGCTCATATGCTGCAACCTGTGTGCCTCGGCTGGCATGGCAAGAACCGTTTTTGTTCGGGATAGTTACGTCGCGATTGTTCGACATAAGCCCGTCCAATGACGATACGGTCAATTCGAGATAGGTTGAATTCTTCGTAATAAAAACGGCACGTTATGCATTTTGCTGCCGCAGGAAGCTCTGCGGGACAGGGGAATATTGTCTTTATTCTAATGATTCTCGATTCATGTGCCGATGGCTCCCTCATAGTTTTGATCAGGAGAACTTTCATGTCTCGGCAAATTTGGCCTAAAGATTGGCAGGCTTTAAGTCTTATTTTGATTGGCTGCATTTTGGGGTGCAATGCCAACCAAGTTGAAGATCGAAGCGTACGACCTTCCGACGATGGTGAGGGAGATTTGCCGTATTTTATCAACGAAGAAGTTGCGGCGAACGAAGCCAAGGTCATCAACGGCGGAGACATCAAGATTATTTTCGGAACAGATACGGTTAATCGTCCAGTGCGTGTTCGCCTCAAAAAGCAGACACTTGCTGACGTCTCAGATGAAGATGCTGTAGAGCTCGGCAGTAAAAGCGAAGTAGTCCTCATTGAAATCGTGGATTCAACGTCGGGTGAATTCTTATCGAGCGATGACCTCGCTGAGACGTTTCGCTTGGAGCAAAAAGTCAGCGGCGTCGAGGACGAGGATAATCTCAAACTTGTGGTCGTTACAAATCCCTCCTCTGACGAACAGCAATCATCCATCATTGACGACGTCGAGATTGCGAGTGATGCATCGCTTCGACTGGTAGCGTCCAATCGCGTGGTCAGTGCCTCGCTGAAAGTTACCCATGCACTGGTCTGGGTAACTGAGGTAAGTCCCAATCAAGTCACTAAAGTTGCAGTCAAAAAATCCACGGAAGTTTCTACCGGTGGAAGTCAGACTACAGCAGGTGGAACGTCAAGTGCAGCAAGCAGCAGCGCATTGGGTTTGCGCTTGGCCACAGCCAACACCAATCCCTGCTACATTACTTCGCAAAAAAAGTTGAAATGTTGGGGGGCAGGTGAATCGAAGGTGCTAGTGTTGAATGGTTCCTCTAGTGATAACGTCGGCGATGCGCCCGATGAAATCAATCCGAATATGGCTTCTAAAAATCTAGGCGCAAATTTTGAACCCGTCGAAGTGAAAGGAAGCAGCGCGATTCAGAATTATGGAGCCAGCGGCTATGTGTGCGTTCGCTCTAGCCTAGGCGCTGTCAAATGCTGGGGAGATAACCAAAACGGCGCGCTTGGCTCGGAAGCAAATACCAGCACGAGCGATCCCAGTGCGCAAGAGCCCATTAAGCTTGGCACGTCGCGAAAAGCGACCCAGTTGTCGCTGGGTGCTTATTTCGCTTGTGCGCTCCTCGACGATCAGACGGTGAAGTGCTGGGGCGAGGGGCCAAGCATCGGCCAAGGCCTCTCGAGCGGGGCAAATATTGGCGATGGGATGTTTGAAATGGGTGACAGCTTGGCGAGCATCAATCTTGGCTCGAACGTAAAGATTAAAAAGGTTGTTGCAGGTCATTCACATGCATGCGCCATTTCCGTCGAAGGTTTACTGAAGTGCTGGGGGCAGAACCTGTATGGGCAATGTGGAGCCGATTCTGTTAATCAGACTGTGGGCGATTCTATGAGTGAAATGGGCGATGCATTGCAGCCGATCAATTTTGGCAACGGACGCACCGTCAAAGACGTCGCTCTCGGTGCGGCGCACACATGTGCCTTGCTCGACAACGGAGAAGTTAAGTGCTGGGGCGCCATTAATCGAGAGGTCGAAAGTAGTGGTGCACTCGGGTATGAAGAAATTGCTCCGCGCACTGCCGCAAGCATTCCATCGTTGCCGGCAGTAAATTTGGGATCGGGAGTGTCCGTCCAAAGTATTTTTGCAAGAGCTCACCTGTCGTGTGCAATTTTGCGGATCAATTCGACAGGTGTAAATGGGCTCAAATGTTGGGGCAATGACGCAGAATCGGGCGCGCTTGCCAATGCCGCAATTGTGAATGGTTCCTACAACGGCAATCGTTTGGGATCGTATGCAGGTACGATGGGCGATAACCTCGCATTCATCAATTTGGGTGCAGGCGTTTCTGTTCACGCAGTATCGTTGGGTGCGAATTATGCGTGTGCCATTCTTTCGGACAGTCGAGTAAAGTGTTGGGGCTTAAATGAACACGGAGAAATCGGTGTCGGTAATACACAAAATGTTGTCGGCAAGACTGCGGCAAGCATGGGTGATAATCTCACGCCACTGAATCTTGAGTAATAGCATGCTCCCATAAAATTCTCCCTCCTTGTGCTCCTGACCTTCGGCAAAAGAAGCGGCCACGAATGGAGATTTTTACCGATAATATCAGAAAGAATCTGTCATTACGAATAGTTATCTCTCTGACTATGTCTTGGCTCAAGTTCTTCGGACAATTGACGAAGATATGAGAAGGCAGGGGAGGGACACGTGATCTTTCAAAGATCTCTTCATTTTATCAAATCGAGCCGGCGGATATTCGGTGTATCCGTTCCCGTGCTTCTTTTGACCGCCTGCGAAGTTTTTAGCAGCAAACTTTCGTACGATCCTGATCCAGAAAAAATCAAATTCGACGGTGTCAAATCAATCATTGCCGCAAATGATGGTACTTACCTGTTGACGTGGGACAAGCCTTCTAGCACGGCGATTGAAGTCGCTTCGTACCGAGCTGAGATTGTTGAGATCACGAGTTCGAATGCTGGTTTGGCGCTGACTTCGGACGGATCTGGCGCGGAATCGGCGACCGAAGGCGCGGGCATCGTAATCGACATGCCCGACGAAAAGTTTCAAGAAATGGAACCGCGCGTTTTAGGATCAATCACGGGTGCGACCAGCTATTCCATCGGATCGTTGCTTCCCGGCAATTATGGATTCCGCGTAAAAGCGATCGACAACGGTGGCGTTGAGGACGAAAACGATCGCGTGCTCCTGCTCACCGTCGGAAACGTAACGGGCTTCGCTGGCCTAATCAGCGCTGAAGTTGAAGGAAAAGAGATCATTCTCAATTGGCAAGAATTTACTTCTGAAATTCAAAATGGCCAACCGATCATCTACATTGTCTACGAAGGCGATTCTTCCAACAATTTCGTATTCAATAATCCAATCAATGTAATCCAAGACGCAAAACAGACACGATTGTCATTGAGTGCGGAGTCGAAGCAGCCCGGAAGTATTTGGCGCTACGGCCTGCGCGTGCAAGACCCGTTGGGTATTCTCGATCAGAATCTGAACATCAAAACGGTTACGATTCCAACAGACTTGGTCGAGTACGAAGGATGTGTTGACGGCGTTGTTTTGGGTTCGTCGAGGATTCAGCTTAACTACAACTGGCTCCAAGGCGCCGAAGCAATGAACATCTACCGCAACGGTGTTCTTGTATTCACCGAGAAACGGACCTCGGTTTCCACTTTTACCGACGTCGGACTGCTCGAAGGCGAGCAGTACGAATACAAGTGCGAATCGCTTCGTAGCGGAATTGCTTATACTGGTTCTAAGATTCTTAAACTCAAAACTCTGACATCCAATCCTCCTACGTTTGAAGGACTTGCGGGTGCTTCCGTCTTGAACGCTCACGCTGCGCGCTTGACGTGGGGTGTTGCGACGGGCGTACCAACCGCCTATTTTGCCGTCTATGGAAATCCGGGCAATCTCGTCGACTGGGGACAAGAACCGCTCAAGCGAGTGGATGCAAACCAATTGTCTGTTGATCTTGATGGCTTGGGCGACGATCTCCAATATGCGTTTGGTGTGAGAGCATGCTCGTCCAGCGACGTTTGCGACACGAATAGTCGTATGTTAACTGGCAATACTCCTGATGGCGGCGCGCCATTGGCTGACGGAGCAAAATCAGCAGTTATGCGCGACGGCGATTTGGTCGTTACCGCAGGTTGGAATCACAAGAGTGGCGGCGTGCTGAAGCGGTTTGTGTACATTTATTGCCAAGCTTGTGGCAATGGTAACGTCGGCGACGGCAATGGAGCCAACTTTGCCAACTATGCATTCGCAACCCCCAAAACCTTTTTGGTCGAAAACGCCAATAATCCGCCGACTGAGCTCGTAGTTCAGGGCGTCGCGGAGCGCAAAGAATACAAGATCATCGTTCGCGATCAGGATGTGCATAATCAAAGTTCGCAAAATGTTGACTTTCTCACGATTAACACCGGTGACCTAACGCCGCCGTCCTTCTCGGGTATTACCGCCTTGACCTTGGGTGAGGTTGGTACGCGGGAAAATACTTTGGTCGCAAAGTTTACTGCAGTTGCGTCTGAAGCGTCTAGCCTCAGCGGTGCTTCGCATTACCAGATATATACGAAAGTTGGTGGTGGTGACTCCTGCACCGCGGGAACATTTAAGAGTGAGTTTTCCGCCCTGCCGTTTACGGCTGGAACCGTTTATGAATATTCCATCACCGGATTGCAGCCGAGGACTCTGTACAGCATCTGCTTGAAGGCGCGCGACTCTTCCGGCAACATTTCTACCAACGATGGATTTTTATCAAAATCCACTGTCGATGAGACGCCTCCAGACTTTGAGGGTTTGCAGAGTATCAACTTCGTCAAAGATACAGGGACCATCACGCTGGGATGGATCAAGTCTCTCAGTTCAGACAACTACCAATACAAAGTCGAAATTTGGAAAGGTACGCCCAATCCGACGTCCGAACAAATTTTGAAACTAATGGACAATGCGACTACCTATCAAACGGGGCGAAGCTTCGATCGCGCAACGTTTGATTTCAGAAGCAATGATCAGGTGTATGCGCTAGTCAATGCCTGCGACAATGCGGGTTTCATACCTGGTGGTACGCAAAACTGTTCCAATAAGCCGTACTCGAGTGCAATGATGATCCAGCTCGATGACGTCGATCCGCCGACGGGGTTCTCGGGCATTGCAGCTGAAAATGACTTGTTAACACCAGCACAAGGTACCGTGACCATTTCGTGGATTGCGCCGGATACGGCGTACAATTCTGAATACAAAGGCTTCAAGATTTATACGGTGGGAGAGGGTTTGGCGCTTACCAACATTGCGACGTGCGAATGTACGGGAGGAGTATGTTCTCCGACTTTCTTGACGTCGTGCAATGTCACGGGCCTCGATGCATTCCGCACCTACACTTTCCATGTTCGAGCATTTGATGCTGCCGGTAATATGACTATCCTCGATCCGGCGATGAGGAGCACCACCAAGCGTACGACTGACACACAGGCGCCAGCGTTTTCGTCCAACCTGGAGTTGGAGTTTGAAGATGGGATGAGCCAACTCAAATGGAATGCGGCAGCTGACAATCAATATCCAAACGAGCCAGATACTAAGCTTACTTACGAAGTATACCGCAAGGTTGGAGCGGCGTTTGATTCTCCTCTGACTCCCAACACGGACACGCTTGCGGAAAAACTTGTAGAAATGACGGACCGATTTCACAACGACAATAAAGATTACCAAAGCGGTGTAACTTACTTTTACACCGTCTGCGCGCGAGACTCCGCTGGGAACCGTACGTGCGATGCAAACGTAAAAAGCTTTCAAACTCCAGATTTGATCCCGCCAGTGATCACCAACTTTGCAACCAACAAGACTCCTGATGCCAAAACGTGGAAGCTGACATGGAACATGTCGGATAACGTCGCGGGCAATTTACTCGTAAAGATCTATCGCACTTATTCCACGACCAAAGACGGCCCAGTTTCTAACGCCGATGCGACTATTTTTGCGGCCAACAATGCCACCGAAGCTCCCAATTTGACAGGACCCCAGAATCAAGACATTTGGGTGAACTATTTACTTGTCGTTGAAGACTCCGCGTACAATTCGACCACGGCAACTCTCTCCTTACTTTCCAAAAACAAGATTGAAATTTCCGATGTAACTTCGTCAGAGGGAACAACCGAAGGTGGAAAGTTGGTTGTTATCGAAGGTTCTGGATTTCATTCGAGCACGCAAGTAAAGATCAATGGTGCATCCTGTACTGATATCCAGTTCATCAACTACGAACGTGTAATGTGTTACTCGCCGTATGGAGCGCTGCCCTTTGGACAGACGTCCAACACTGTTGACGTGTCTGCAGAAAATTCTGACGGATCAAGCTTTTCGCTGAATGATTCATATACTTATTGCCAAGACACTTCGTGCGTGAACAAGTGCAATCGACCTAGCTCAGAATGGACGGCAATAGTCAGCGGTGTTTCCTCGACTGCATTTGCGGGTGGTGACGGGTCTGCTATAAATCCCTACATCATTTGTAGCAAAGAACATTTGAATAACATCCGAGCTCTCGGACATCAAAAGTACTTTAAAATGGGCGACAATGTTGACTTGCTGTCGTATGCGAACAACACGTTTCCAACCATTCGGACTAACAATAACGGTCAGTACGCACACTTAACCATGGACGGCGATGGGTATGTGGTCGCAAATTGGAGCTACACCGCGCCCCCCAACACCGACTTTGTCGGGTTGTTTGGACGGATACCATCTGGCTACAAGATTACCAACTTTGGCGTGGTCAATTCGACTGTTTCCGGCCGCCATTACGTCGGTTTGCTGGCTGGATACATCGACGGGGGAGCGACCTGTGAGTCAACCAATCTCGTAAGTTCTGGCAGCGTAAGTGGTGGGTACATGGTCGGTGGAATATTTGGTCACGTCGGTTGTCGAATCATCGGAGCGACTTCGTCAGCAAACGTACTTGGCGCCTCGCGCGTCGGTGGAATCGCAGGCAACAAAGACTATGCATTGGCGAACGTTTACACAACCGGAAACGTCGAAGCGCGCGGTACGGTGCTCGGCTACAACGACCAATGTTACGCAGGCGGCATTGTCGGGTACTTTAATTCTCCGGTGCAGACTATCGACGGAGCGTACTCGACTGGCAACGTTTCCTGTACGGATACTCATACTTCTTACGGGCAGTATGTTGGCGGTCTGTTCGGAAGAATTGACTATAGTGGCAATCTTACGCTCATTAACAGTTACAGCACTGGTAACATTTCGGGGCGTGCAAATGTTGGTGGTTTGATCGGTTCGGGATCACCGTTCATGGAAAACGTCTATTCGACAGGAAATATTAACTCTGATGGCGGTTCCGTGGGTGGTATTGTCGGTTGGTATGGCAATGCGAGTGCGTACATCCGCAATGCATATTCCACTGGGGAAATCACCGTGGCTCGTCCGAACGTTAACGCCGCGACCGTTGGCGGAATCATCGGCTATTCTCAGGGCGTCAATCTCGAAACCTCATATTCCAAATCGATCATTAAGGCAGGGAAATTAGTCGGTAGTACATTCACGAGAAACGGTCACGACGTTGGCGGATTGATTGGTTATGCCCAAGAAAACGGATTGAATACGATTCGCAACTCGTATTTCAGTGGAACGGTCACTGGCCATACGCGGGTGGGTGGACTGGTAGGACGAGGTCGACGATTGTCGATCTACGATTCCTACAATTCGGGCGACGTTTTTGCCGAAGCTAATGCTGGCGGAGTCATCGGAGGTTGGGGCGAGGGCACGGGGTGGAGCATCATCGAAATCGACAACGCGCGCTCCTCAGGGAATGTTGAGGCAGTTGGCTCGAATGTGGGCGGCTTTGGCGGAGTGTGCAACATTTCCCAAGGCGGTGCCGTCATCAAAAACAGCTACGCGACTGGCAGTGTAAAGGGATTTTCACAAGTCGGTGGATTTTGCGGTACGATAACAGGCGGTTCCAATACGGCTGGTTACGATTTCCAACGAAACTGGGCGCGCGGTGCAGTATCGGGAACTGGTAACGATGTCGGTGGGTTTGTTGGCTACCTCGAGTCTTACATGAGTATCAATCAAAGTTATAGTCTGAGCAACGTGACCGGTAACGACTATGTGGGCGGATTCGTCGGACGAACCTATTATCAAGATTTTCAAATTCATCAGTCATACGCGACTGGCAAGGTGACCGGCGTGACGTATGTTGGTGGTTTCATCGGTTACAACTATTATAGCCGTCAATACAATGACATATCGGATTGCTATGCGACAGGAGAAGTGACCGGCAGTGATTACATGGGTGGATTTGCGGGCAGAACCTCTGACCGCGTTCAGCGTGTTTATGCAACTGGAAAAATAACGCGATTAATCGCCGGATTTGGTAACATTGGCGGCGTTACAGCCCAGTACAACGTCCCAGAATCTTATCCCGGTGCATTGGGTGGATTGCCGGGAACATTTTGGGACAAGACGTCAACCGGTGTTTCAACCACGAGTGGTAACCAAGGTATTGGCTTGGCTTCTGCGCCGATGAAGCTCCAAACGACGTACGCTACGTGGAATTTCACCGACGTGTGGAAGATGCCTGCCTCTGGCAACGGTGAAGGTTACCCCGTTTTGATGTGGCAACCGTAGCCAAAGGCCCAACGCAGTAGCAACAACTGCACAGCAAATTTTTCATGCCTCCATCCTGATGGCCTCCCTGTTTGCTCCTCTACAATTAAAGGTGGAACACTACTCCGGATTTGGGGAAATCTTCGTTGTTGTCTGTTCGAACAATAATTGTACACGCACTCTTGTACGTCTCCTTGTTCATAGGGATGATGCCTCGCATTGCATCGGCCAACCCCCAGATGGGACCGACCTCGCAGATTTTGATTCCTGCTTCTGAACCGGCAACAAAGTTTGTCACCAATTTGAACGTGGTAACGTCGCCGGAAAACACCGATCAGTTTCCTGTCCTCAAGCAAAAGCTCAAAACGATGAAAGAGCTTCTTAAAACAGGGCAAGGTGCCGAAAAATTAATGGCCATGCGCGAAATTGGTTCGCTGTATTTTCGCCTCGACCGCGTCAAGGAAATCGAAAGATTGCGCAGCCAAGTTAAGCAATTACAACTTTCCATTGCGAGTGACGACTTTCTATTTTTGCCCGCAGCAAAAGTCGAAAAGAAAACTTCTTCTGCGATGGATGATAAGGAGAAAAGTGAGTTCAATTTCTCCGGATCAGAAATAGCCGTATCGCGGGCACTAGCGCTGCTTCGCCGCTACTTCGCCAGCTGCAAAAAAATCGAAGATCGTGACGTTGAGCCATTGATGCAACTGCTAAGTCTAGAAGGGCAGGAATCAGACGCGGATTTTTCAAAATACCGAGATCTGATCGGACAAGCATCCAAACGCACTAAAAATTTCAAAGCTTGGGCTGCGTACCATGAGGCACACGCTCTGATGAGAATGAAGCGATTTGATCGCGCCAAATCGTTGCTCTCGCAAGTCGTGGCGAAAAAGGGCTTTCCGGGCGAGATTCAGGCGCGTTATGCGCGTGCGTGGGCTAATTTGCAATATGGCGTAGCGGAGGCAAACCAGCAGTACGTGGTCAATGCGTTGAGCTACTTCAAAGATCTGCTAAAAATTCTAGAAGACGATGACATGCAAAAAGAAGAGATCCAACGCGCAACACGTATTGCTGCGACGGCTGGTTGGTATTATTCCATGACAAAGTTGCGTTCGATTTCGACGTCGATTAGTTACGTCAACCATGTGGAGCTGCAAGCAAAGGCGCCAGACATCGCGCGTATTGCAGCGGTCGAACATTACGGAACGGCAAACTATGCCCAAGCGCGTGAGATGGTACGGGCAGTTCAGCAAACATATCGCGAAGGCCATCTGATCTATCCGTGGCTGCACCTCATGGCTTTGGAGTTTGCGAATAATGAAAAGAACTATCCTGAAATTGATCGTTGGCTAAAAGAAACGAGCGCGCGCTTTTTTGCGAAGAAAGACTATTTCGACAAGGCTGATGGGCGAAAGGAGTCATTGGAAAAATTCGAGTCGGCGTCAGCTGCAACTTTGACGTGGATTATTGACCAAGTCGAGCTTCCTGAGAAGACAAGTGGCAGTTTGAGTGTGTCGGCCAATCAAACCAGCCTAAATCTACGCACGGCTCTGGACAAATTCTTTCCTTTGCGACCTGATGCGCAAGCAAACAGGACACGTTTGGCAGAGAAATACTTCGAGGCGAAAAATTTTGGCGCCGCTTTACCCTATTATGCGGCTGTATGTCCCAAGATTGGTCCTAGAATTCCTGCCGCAGATTGCTATCGAAAACATCGATTAGCGTTGCTTGAGCAAAAAAAGATTGCGGGTTCAAATCCTGAGTGGCTAAAGCAATATGAACGTGTCCTGCGCGAGCTTGCGTTTCGAGAGATCGATCCCAAAGCTCAGCTTGCGCTTAATTTTGAGATGGCAGAAAGCGTGGCGCAGGGGCGAGATTTAGTCGCGGCTAAGAAGGCGGTGATGGAATTTCTGATCAAGTATCCAGAGTCGGAACAGTCACAGGCTCTCGTAGTTATGTATTTTAAAAATCTGCAAGATCAGCAGCAGACTGATGAACTCGCGCGTGTGATTGATGAGATACTCAAGCGCCAGATAAAGGTAAAAGTCGAACTCAAAGATTACCTTGGTGAAACGCGGAGATTGTCTCGTCTAGCGCGAGCAGAAAAATTGCGGGATACCGCAAAATATGCAGAAGCGTTTGTTGAATATGATCGGTATTACGACGAATATGTAACTCACGTTAGCGCGCCCAACGCTTTGCTTGAAGCTATCAGAGCGGCAGAAAAATCTGGCCGCTTCAACGATCAGGTCCTTCGGTCGCAGTTGTTCATCAAGAATCATCAAAATCATATCGAGGCTGCATCAGTCGAGTTTAGTCTTGCCAGTGCACTGGAAGTTGCGGGTCTGTACGATGACGCTGCACAATACTACGCAAATGTGTCCCGAACACGTGCAGCGGACTCGCGGGCCGCAACTGCAGCTTTGAGCGCCGCTAAACTTTGGAAGCTTGAGCGAATGCACGACCAAGCGCAAACCGCCTACGAATACTTCTTCAATACTTGGCCGAAGGATAGCTTTCGCGCGCAAGCGCTGCTCGACTATGCGGAGTCACTGGAGATGTCCGGTAAACGAGACCGTGCTCTAGCCGTGTACCGACAGTTTGTGGGGTCTTTTCCCAATGAAAGTTCCCGATTGCTAATCGCCCTTGCCGCCGAAATTCGATTGGAGACGGAAGCGGGCAATGATTCGTTTCGGTCTCGTGCCACAGACTTGCATCGTTTGTTGACAAAACCGGGTGCGCCAATTCTTGTTCGCGCCAATCGTGACCTGGCTAAAGCAATGCTGGCGCTGATGAAGGTCGATATTGATCGGGCCAAAAATTTGCATATCGACGCCACTAGGCCCACAGATAGTTTGAATAATGGACAACTCACGCTCAAGGCTTTGGCTGCGTCGGTTGAAAAAATTGCGCTGCTGAAAGATGAAGAGTTACTTCTGAACGCTTACTTTGAGCTCGGGCGAGCTCATGAAGTGTTGGGAGCGAGAGTGCGTGGAGTGGCTTTGCCAAAGTCCTTTAGTCCAGATCAATTCGCCCAAGCGACAATGCAATTCAATGTGGTTGCCGAGTCACTGGATGATGGAGCTATCAAGTTCTACAAACGGGTAGTAGATAAGGCAACTGCCCGAGGATTTGAGTATGCGGTGTCAACTTCGGCACGTCAGCGATTGCTGGCGATGAACCAAGCCGACAATCTACTATACATTGCTGAGAAACCAGTATTTTCCCGCATGACGGTATCTGCGGACAGGGCGATGCCAGAATTGATTTCCATGCGAGGTGAACCATGAAGTTCTGGTTTGTCTCTGCCTTTTTGTTTTTCTTGAGCGCTTGCCAATCGATGTCTGGCGGAGATTCCAGTATTAATCTTTCATCGATGGCTAAGAAGAAGCTGCGACGATTAGATCAGGTCGAGGCAGGTTTGGTGGACAACGTCATCTTCACGCTCGAGTCGAAAAGATCGCTGCCTGCTGGTTTGAGCGGAAAGCAGCATTTTGATCTGGCCATTTTGTACATGCTGAAAGAAAAGTGGCGCGATGCCTATCAAAACGTTGGCGACGGACGTGGGAAAACGGGAGACTACACAGAGGCTGCTCGTATCGGGGCGGAGATTGCGATGCGGGAAGGGAAGCTCGAAAAAGCACTTGCCATCATGGAAAATAATGGTGGCTTGTCCGTCAAAAACGCCGCATTTTTGAATACACTAGGCATAGTTCATTACGTACGTGGTCAATTTGCGGATGCGGAGTTTGCGTGGACCCAAGCTGAAAAGCATGATCCCAACGATGTGGTTCCTAAGCTGAACAGAAAAATGCTTGCCTTGCGAGGCGGCCGTGCCGATAGGGCTTCCCTGCTAGATGTCGCCGATTTAGTTGAGATTAATGAGCCGCTAGACCATGTTGCCAGAGCATTTCAACTGCTACATGAAAAGCAATATTCCGATGCGAGGTCCATTTTTCAAGACTTGTACGACGAAACCCCTACGCCAAATCTGGCGCAAAATATCGGATATGCAAACTACAAATTGGGAAATTTTGACGAAGCCCTATCGAGTGCGGATAGCGTGTTAAAGGACGCAAGAGCGTCCACCCATTTGAAGAAGATTGCCGAGCAGCTCAAATTGCAAATCGAATTAGATATTCGCAATGCAAACAAGGCAAAGCCGGTGCCCGTACCGGATGATGACGATTCGGTCGCTCACTGATGCAGTGGGCAAAAAGTGCATAGAGGTCTTATTCAGAATTGGTGAATGGCGTCGAAAAGTAGATTGGCTCAGTTTGTACTTATAGTGAGGCAGAACGTTTTATGAATTTTTCAACGATCATCGGTGTAACGGTTGCGTTGGGCGTGTTTATCGCTTCGCTGGTGACTAGTACCGACAACCTCATGATGTTTTTGAATGGCCACGCCATTCTGATCGTTATCGGCGGAACGTGCGCGGCATCGTTTATCTGTTTCCCTGTGATGAAAGTCATTTCGTTGATCGGCGTTTTTGGTCGACGAATGGTCGGTAAAACCAAGATTGACTATGGTCGCATCATTGGCGACATTTTAAAATTGTCGGCAGCGATGCGGCAGAGCAAAAAATCCTACGAGACTTCCTTACAAACGCTGAAAGATCCTTTCTTGAAAGATGCTGCCGAAGTTCTCTTTTGGATTGAATCGAACATCACGCCTGAGCAATTGCGTGATCTTTTGGAAACGCGGGTTAAAACTCACTTTCATTCTTATATGCAAGAGTCGGATATTTTTCGAGTCATTTCGAAGTTTCCGCCCGCATTCGGACTGATGGGTACAACACTGGGAATGATCGCGCTTCTTAGTTCTCTCGGTAATCCCGGTGCCTCGTCATCGATTGGGCCATCTATGGCTGTCGCACTCGTAGCGACGCTGTACGGCGTCGCTTTGACCAATTTTGTGTTTGTTCCCATTGCAGAAAACTTGTCCAAACAAACAAAAGAAGATTCTGTTTCTCGTCAAATGGTCGTCGAAGGGATCATGCTGATTCAGGCTGGCGTGCCGACATCTTATATTGAAGCTAAATTGAATTCGTATTTGTTGCCCAGCCAAAGGCCTAAGACTGGAAATCATGCAGGTGCCCCCAAAGCAGCGAAAGGGAAAGCCGCGTAGTATGATGGATTTGCATCACGAGCAACATCGCGACGAAGAATTGTGGCTAGTGTCCTACGCGGATCTAGTCACCATTCTGATGGGCTTTTTCGTGATTATGTACAGCCTGTCAAATCAAGATGCAAAAAAGGTTGAGCAATTCGGCGAACAAATATCATCAACCATTGGTAAGGCAGATTTAGGAAGTTCCCCATTGATTGCTACTCCCGACCAGCGCAAGACCCTTCGCATGGAAGACGCCTATCGGCGAATGATGCGGATTGCTGGCTTAGGTGGCGAACCAGAGCAGATAATCGCACAACTAAAAAAGATCCAAGCAAGCGAACAGGCTCGTCGCGAGATGGCGGAACGATTTCAGGACGTTCAGTTTGGTGCCGATACTAAATCAATTACACCTGCGCAAGATCAGTTCATTTCGCCGGCAGATTCTGTGTCCAGTTTTGTGTTGCCGGAGCGCTTGCTTTTCAAACCTGGTACGGACGCATTGAGCGGCGAAGCCATCCAAGAAGTGCGAAAGTTAGCGAAGTTGCTGGCAAATACGGCTTCTATTCGCATCGAAGTCTTAGGCCATACGGACTCATCACCTCCGGGGGCGAACGCCGCATTCAAATCTAACTGGGCGCTCTCATCCGCCCGCGCCGGAGCTATAGCAGAACAGCTCATTTTGGGAGGCGTGTCTGCGCAGATGATTGCCGTGCGAGGTATGGCTGATACACAGCCCATTGTTAGTGGAAAATCTGCAGCCCAACAAGCCGCCAACCGCAGAGTCGAAATCAAGATTCTGCAACGTCATTGAGAGGTGGATGATGGGACCAAATAGATTTTGGCCAGTCTTGGCGTCCATATTGTTTCTTGCCACGCTATATGCAGGACATTCGGTGTTTAGAACGGCACAATATTTTCGCAATGTAGCGTTTCATGAGTTGGAAAGACTTTCCGAAAAGCTAGATCAGTTTTTGGTCGCGCCAGCGACTGGTTCTCGTAGTTTTGTTGTTACCTATGACAAAGAACGTCAGCGCTTTCAGTCCAAGACGAACGATGGATCCATGCCAAAGTTTGATGTCTTGCTAAACCTACGACCGGATCAAAATGTCGCTTGGCTGCGCTGGGAAACGACCGTTTGGAGAGCGACACGCATCGGAACGGTGAATGAATTCAAGCTCGAAGAGATTCCCGTAAAAGAATATTTTCAGGGATTAGCTTTGCCACCAACTGTCAAAGTTAGGTTGCTCGACGTATATGGAAACCCGCTCTTTAGTATGAATCATGCTGCAGGCGTTGCTGATTCTGGTCTTGACGGTTTGGATAAGCGCATCAAGTCCCCCCTAAGTTCGGGGTTCCTGGCTTCCTCCCTATGGCAGGGTCACAGTTTCTACAACGTTATGCCTACTTCCTCGACTGTAATTTTGGCGACAACATCCTACAAGTTAGTATTGAAGCAAATCCTGAAGGACGTCGGTATCGTATTTTCCCTTGCAGCATTGGCCGCAGGTTTCTATGCGGGACTTCTTTGGTGGTCGAAACGTAGGATGCTGCGCCGATTGGCAAAGGTACCGACTACTGTCGCGAATGAACCTGACAAGATGACGGTGGCGTCGTGAAAATTCAACGGTTCATCATTTTTGCCGCCGCAGCTGTTGCATTGAGTTCTCTTGCTTTTGGTGGGTCATCCCCGAAAAAGCGAGCCACCATCAATAGCTATCGACTTCTTGAATTTGAAGGAATCGTGCTCATGCGCCGCCCCTTCGAGATCGAGTCTGCACCGTTGATCGATGGCGCTGAACTGTTTGCAAATGCAATATTGACCATACCTGAAGGATCTTGGGTTTCGCTTGAGCAATTAGCGACGAACTCCTCACGTGTGAACGACCGTGTGGCGAGAATAGTAACACGGGTTTTGGGGCCCATCGAATTCCGCCTAGATGAAGATGCTCTCCATAGCGTGTCGCTCAAATCTGTACTCAGCCACATGGATTTGTCCCAGCTGCAGACAGGGACTCCTGACGAACCCGTTCGCATGGATTGGGGTTTTGATGTGCGCGATTTTTGGCAAGTTGATTCCATGTCAAATATCAAAGGAGCCGTCGAGAAAGATTCTTCTGAAAGCAATTTTGGCATTGCGAAAACAACCAAGCAAATTCGCATACTCGCGCCGCTGCATCAGCAAGAAATTATGACTCCGGTACTTCCGATTTCAATCAAGATTTCATGGGCGGATTTAAGTGCTGAGAATTATACGAATCCCAATCTGAAGATTCGCATCCGTGCGACCTCAAATGGTCGATCGAAAGAACTCAGTTCCGGCTCAAGAAACAACGTCGATTTCGAAATTGAGAAATATGATACCTATCAGATTGTTGTGCTTGATCCCGTGAGTAACCGTGCATCGTCCGAAACGATCTTTTCAGTTAAAGAATCGGAGCAACAAAAGGCAGTTCCGATTGCAGATCGCAATGTCTATCCACCGCATGAATCCACCATCGTGACGTCTGGACAGGTGTCAGTAGATTTTTCTTCATTTCTTGCGAAAAATGAGCTTCGATCGAATCGTTTGTTTGAGGTTATCTTACGAAATGCGGATTCAAAAAAAGTTTTCAAGGTGATGAGTGCGGACGGGCAGGCGCATTTTCAGGGAATTGGTTGGGGACGTTTTCAGTGGACGGTGCGTGAGTTGCCCGTTGGCATGCGAGGAACGCAAGATGGTATTGCGGAAAATCTGGGTCGTTCGGCGAAAGAACGCTTGGGCGTGTGGAAGTTTTCCGCGGTTGCAGCTTCAAAGAAGCAAACTGAAGTAACCAAAGCATTCGAGCTGATTGGTCGGCGCGTCGTGGAAGGAGCAAAGTCCAAACCCGGCGCGAAAGAGGCTCTCGTTTTTGACTGATGGGAATTCATCAGAGCGTGCACGCGCATACTCGCCGCACATTGGGTCGACTTGACGTTGCATCCGTTGAGGGAGATGTGTACCTTGTTCTGATTTCCTCTCCTCCGCCTAGATCAAGTAGTGAACAACCGATGCCAGCGCCATTTGGCTGCGTACCACTGCCGGTGTCCAATGCCTGTCCATCAATTGCCACGAACGCCAATCGACAGTTTTCGGAAACGCCTGAACCTGATCCATAATAGTAATTCGTTGCGGCGTTGTAAGCCCCACCGGCATTGCTGCAAGTATCCGTGCAATTGGCGCCGAGACTTCCCAGACGGAGACAAAAGGTGGATTCTCGTATACCGCCATTTGCAGTATCGCACAAACTCTGCACCGTAATGAATGCATTGGCTGTGAACGTACGATTGAATTTAATTGAATACAGAGAAGCGTTTATTTGCGAGCTTCCTTCAAGGGCGGCGGTAGCAACACCCGTGTTGGACATCGTTATGACTTGTCCTGTTGGATTGGAATCTGAAGCAGTAGGGGAAGTCCACGTCATGGTTAAGTCGGAATCACCAGTGGTATTGGCGACGTCGCGCGTTGAGCCATCGGAATAAGTAATGGTGGCGACGGCTTGTTGATTGGTACCAAGGTCCATGGTGGTCGAAGTAAAAGATATGACCATCAGATCAATCTCTTTTTCTGTAACCGTCAGCGCCGCCGAAGCTGTAATTCCGTCACGGCTTGCGATGATGCCAGTTACACCGAGTTGTGCCGGTGTAAAACGTCCTTTTGTACCTGTGGTATTACTCACAACCCCCGCAAAAGAATAGCCCGTTGACGTCATGTCAAATGACCAAGTTGCGGATGTCGTAATGTCAATTACGGTCGTATCACTGAGCGTCGCAATGGCTTTCATTTGCTTGGTTCTGCCCATGGCGGTTGAGGCAGGGCCACTTTGCGGTGAAACAACCAAAGCGTCAACGACCGGGTCGGTTATCTGCAACGTAAACGAACCGGAAACGCCGTCCTTGGTGGCATCGAAAATGACAGTACCTTTGAGCAGAGCCTGCCCTGCGCCGCGTGTACCAGAGATGTTTGAAACTGTACCGACAGTCGGACTGCGTGAACCCCAAGTCACCTGTTCTGTAATCAATGCGCTGGCGCCATCAGAAAAGTAGCCTCGAGCCGCCATGCTAAATGACCGTCCTTTGGGAAGAGACGACGCCGCTGTTTCTATCTCAATTCGTTCTAACACGGCCTCGGAAATGGAAACATTCGTCTTCGCAGTTTTTCCATGTAATGCCGCGGAAACTTCGACGGTACCTACATTGAATACAGAAATTTGTCCGTCCGTTGGATTGGAGTTCGAAATGCTCGCCAATGTCGCATTGCTAACCGTCCAGTTTACGGAGCTGGATATGTCATAGTGTTGGCCATCGCTGAAGAGTCCGTCGGCTGAGAACGTCAACTCGACTCCGATGGGTACGATAACGTTGGATGGAGAAAGCGTAATCGATTGCAGCACCGCATCACTAGTGATGAAATTAATGGACGTAGAGACAGCGCCCTGAGTCGCGGTTATTTTGGTGCGTCCAGCTCCATTAGAGGTGATGTCGTCGCCACTAACAGAAGCAATGGTCGCATCAGCGCTTGCCCAAGTCACAGAGTCGGTGATGTTAAAAATGCTCTGATTGGAATATGTGCCCATTGCAACCAACGGCATAGAACTTCCAAGCGGCATCACCAACGAACCACCAGAAGGCAGGGAGGTTCCGTCAGGTTTGATTTCGATGCTGACCAATTGTGGTGTTTGCAAGGTTGCAACGATGGATTCTTTGGCAACAATGCCGTCAAGCTCAGCAGCGATTTCAACCGTGCCGTCCTTCAGTATTGTGAGTTTGCCAAATTCGGTATCTGAAAATTTAGCCAGCGTCTCATCCGATACGCTCCACGCGATTTCGCCGGTGATGTCCTTGCGTGTGTGGTTGGAATAAACGCCTGTAGCTCGTAGCGCCATAGGATATTCAATCATCGATCCCGCATCGTTCTTGTCGACTAAAATATTTTTCGCCAAATCTTCGATATAAATCTGTTTCAACACAGGATCCGTAACGACGACGGGAGCAATGCCAGTGACTTCCTTGTAAGTTGCGCGAACATTTGTACTGCCTGCTTTCAAAGATTCGACGAGCCCACAGCTTAGCCCTTCTGGAAATTGCAGAATGCCTTCGTCGTCAGATTCCCACTTCACAATTTGCGTCAGGTCAATGCGACCGTCGTAAGGATAAATTCCGATGGCTTGCAAAGCGGCGTACATGCCAGCGCGCATCTGCGGTTCTGCGGGTGAAATGAAGATACTGATGGGCGCCGGATATTCGTTGAGATCGGACTGCAGTCCTTCGTCGTCTGACAGGTTATTTTTTGTCGGTTCAAGTGTTACGTCTTTGCTGCAACCAGCGAAAACGGCTATCATTAGCGTTGTGATAAAAAATCTAAACTTCAACAACGATTTACCCCTCCTAAGGGTTCGCCCTAATTACAGTTTCGGTGGTTTTTGGTGAAAACTTAAGTGAGTCAGGGCTAAGGATTGTTTATTTATCGCAATAATTACAATATGTTAGAAAAGAATCTAGAGACGGCAATAAAACCCTCAAGCTGGGGATGGTTTTTTCGTCGTTTTGACGCAACGCTGACGTTAATGGCCGCACTTTTGTACACGAATTTGGCGGCTGCTGAGCAGGTAGTTTATGTTGACGCCGTTGAGCCATTTATCATCGTTGATCATTTGCCGTCCGTGTATGGCTTCACAACGGGAGAAAAGCTCTGCATTTTGAACATCGATGGATTTGTCGAGACTTGTAACGCTACCGTGCTTTTTGAAGGGCAGAGGCTTGTGATCCAAGTCGCCAAAAGCGAAGTTGCTGGACTCAAATTGAACTCGTCCATCCGCATCAAATCAGCATTCCTGCAGGAGCAAGACGTCAATTTGAAAGTGGACGACGTGCAAGTCTTTCGCACCGCCAAGATAAAGTTGAGTGCCAAACAGCAAAAACTTGCTGAACTCGGACAGAAACAAGAGTCGGAGATAGCCAAACTGATTCCCAGAAATACTGGCATCAAACCCAAGGCGACTGGTGGCGCCGCTGGCATCGGCGCCGGCGGAGTTCCGCTAAAGAAAGTCTATGACGAACCGCGCCGCGGGGTGGTGAATGGTGGCGCATCGGGGCTAGAATATGACAAAGAGTTTAACGAATACCTTAAGAAAATCGAAGAAAACATGACTCGCGTTCCCGATATTGGCGCCATACAAATGGGCGTCGATGTCAATGAGCCTGGCGGTATTGCTGCCGTCGATGATGAAGCCAACAAGTCCAAGAGCAATGCCGGTCGATCACCATTCAGTTATTCGCAGGTGCAAGCATTCCGCATATTTTCCATTAACTCCCTATACAAATACCAAGTGCTTAAATTCAAGTCGCTCGAAGATAACGAACGCAAGCGCGACACCTTGTGGACGAAGTCCGGTGATGGCGCAAATTCAATAGGCGGCGTCGGATTTCAACTTTCATTGCTGACGCGCTCGAACGCGGTCTACTTTTTCGGTGGTCGCTACCGCAGTTATGATTCGCAGAGTTTTCAAACACGATTGTTTACGGCTTCGGCGTCACAAGTAATCAGCACGCGCACTGACTTTTCTTCTTATGGCTTTTGGTTGGACATTGGTAAACGCTTCAAATTCATCGAAGGACTCGAAGGGTTGTTTTCCTATGGCCTTGATTGGGACAATTCAGAACTGAAATTCGTGTCGTTGCGCAAATCGACTACTGATGCCGATCAAGGTGGGATCATTGGCTTTGGGACGTCCAAGACACAAGTTTTCGGATTGCGCCTCAGCGCCGATCAGCGTTTCTATTACAGTAAATTTGGCTTCAACGTTGGTATCTGCCTGACGGTTCCAATTTGGCAGACGGTTGACGGATTTGCCGGCGAAGTGGCAACGCCCGAAGGCGTTGAGCTGACGAGCGAAGCCGAAGATGATCTTGTCGAAAATTTGGGGCACAAGCGGCAAATGTATTCGTTTGATACGTTTGCTGGCTTGGTCTATCGCTTCTAGGAAAATCTTGCCTACCTTTTTTGTTACGTTCTTTCTCGGCAAAATGCACCCAATCCGTAGCTCCACGACTATTGTTTGAACGTCAACGGGACTTTAAAGTTAATAGTGACACAACAATGGAGTGACCTCTGCATTTGCTATTCAATTATTTGACGTCATTTGCATGGCCCTTCATGGCTTTCATCGTCGGAGGCCTTGCGGTAGCTTTGTTTGCCGTCATGAGGCGTGACCTTCTGCAAGAATTTAAAGTGGAAGTTGGTGGACTGACTCGTTCGCTTGAGGGTGTTGATATGGCGACGTTTTGTAGTCACTACGCGACTTATCGCAACCAGATTTTTGCGAGCACGACCGTAAGAAAACTTTGGAAGGATGCCGAGGCTTATCTTCTATTCCCCAAAATGCATGACCTAAACCGCATCATTCGTTCAACGGATCGGTTAGTAAATTTGTTGCCCGTCACCAAAGTGGTTGAGCACAATTCACAGATCATGAAAGGTTCGCAGGTATTTTTTCGCGCATTCATGCAATTTGCGTGGTGGGTTGGATTGATTGCATTGTTGCATAATGCGTCCCAAATTATCGCAAGCGTAACCACATCCTTTGCCGTACCCATGGCAGATATTTTGATTTTGGCAAGAAATCTTGCGTTAGCTGTAGCGAGCGTCAAATTTTGGAAATCAGTCGATGACCAATTACTCAAGCGAGTTAAATCGGCAATGGATGTGCACCTGACTGAATGGAGCCACGCTTTGCAAGCGCGTATTGAATACATTTCCGTGCAGAAATCAAACTTACAGCTCATGGCAGAGCAGCGGCAATGGGACTCGGAAAAGACAGAATCTTTTGATCGCCTCGGTCAGAAATTGGTTGAACGAAATTCTATTGCGAGTAAATCAGGCCGCGATGAGCGAGCTGGGCTCGGTGCTATCCAAGACCAGCCTTGGAGTGATCAGCTCAATGCGACGCAAAATGGACGCACCGAGCGCGCCACGATTCGCAGTGGCAAACATGAAAGTGCTCCGAATGTGGGTACGCAAACGAGGGCAGCTGACACTGGCGAGCCCAATGCTGTATCAATGCGCATGTCAGATGGAAGTGCATCGCGTCAAAGCAGAAATAAACATCGTTAAGAAGCTGAGTTCAGGTTGATCTTGGCTTCGTCTGCTCCCAGAATTTCGTCGAGATGCCCCTCATCGCGTAACTTTCGTATGGCAGTAGCCACGGTGTTTTTAGCGGTATTCACCACATTTTGGCTCGATACTTTGGGGCTATTGATAAGTACGGTCACTTCGTCTGTGATCAGTGTCTTGCGTCGTTCGTCAAGCATCGACTGGATGATTTGAGCACCCGAGGAATCCAACCCAAAAATGAGACCCGCGATTTGTTGGTTGTTTAGATTGCTGACGATGTCTTCTTGCATGTTTGGAGGCAGTTTGAAGAACGTGCCAAATGTTATGATCGTCTTCTCTAAATGAGCTTTTAGGCGCGGATTGCTTTCTGCAATCACCTTGAGCGTTTCATCTGCGTCATCGTCATTGAGTCGCGTCAGAATTGATTCGTAGAACTGACTATCTTGTTTGAACTGTATCTTCTTCACGTCGCTGGCTACGGCATCAACGGCTTTGATGATTTCGGCGTCCAAATCCAACTTTGACGCGAACTCTTTGCTTTCGCGCAATGCCACGAGAAGATTTTTGAACAATTCAGGATCGTTTTTCTTTGCGGCAGCCAGCGTCGCGGCCATGCGGTCGGCGTTGAAATATACGACAAAACGCGAAAGTTTTTGCGTGTCGAGCGATTGCGCTACACTGATGAAATCCGCTTCCGATAGCGACACGATCTTTTCAGCCAGTGCCAAGGATAATTGCCCGCGCACGGCTTTGAATGGAACACCCAGAATGCGCGTCTTTAGTTCTTCACCGGCCTCGCTCATGATATCGAGTTTGGGTTTGCCGTAGTTTCCGGTTTCAAAGAAACGACCGATGGCATCTCGTTGATCCAACGAAAGGCGCAGGAATACTTCATTGGAAACGTCGCGACCCAAGAACTCCAAAATGGCAACCGCTTTGGAAACATCCGACGGTTTTTGCAGCATATCGACAACATACTGGACCAAAACATGCATACTGTTCTCAGCGACGCTCTTGCGCAATTCGTTGGCGAGGGCGGCAGCGATTTGTAATTTTTCGTCATGACTGGGCAGAGCAGCTGACGCTGTGACTTCCTCTTCTTTGCTGCCTGCTCCGGCCTCAGAAATATTTTTAACTTCCTTTTGGCCACTCAAAGATTGCCCGAGCGAATCGACCGAGGTTGCAATATGACTCATGCCGCTGCCAATCGACGTCACGGCCGATGAGAAAATGCGGGTGGAGAGGATGATGCCAACGATCAGCAACAAAGCGACAACGCCGGGTACGGCAATTTTTTCGTATAGTGGCTCTTTCTTGGCCAAGTTTTGGTCCTGTTGCATCTTTTCAGCTGCCTTGGCCATTTCTGCCCTCAGCTCTTGGCTCTGTCGCTCAAGTGCCTGCCGCTGCTCATCGGCAAGTTTTTTCATGTTGTCCTCAAGCTGCTGAAATTTCTTGGCGGTTTCGTCGTTGTCCAAGCTGGCAAATTTCATGGGCATGGTTTGAATGGAAATGATGGCGTTGGGAAACCGCTTTTCCAACATCTTTTTTATGGACGCGACATTGGGAGGGCTGATCGAGTCGGCGACTGACAGATCAATCCGCATCTCTTCGATATTTTGCAACAAGCGGCTGAGAGAGATACCAGCAAGCCCCCGTCCGTATGATGATGGTACGTATGGCAGTAAACCTAGATTTTGCGCGGAGGATTTAACACGGACGGTGGCATCAAAGCTGTTGCGCGGAATGAAAGAAGTTAGATACTGCAAAATTCTCTGCTCGGCTTCGTATTGGAGTGCGGCCTCTACTGCGGCAGGATCAGATTTGGGCTGCGCATCTTGAGCAAATGACCACGTGGCGAAAAAAGTCGCCGCAAAAGTGATCATGTACTTTAAGAAGCAATCGAGCATTTTCGTTCCGCACCGGTGATAAATTGCCGCACCATTTCTTGCAGAACGTATCGGTGCTAGAATGGAAAATGTTAGGAGTATTGGGCAGGTAGGCTTGATTTTAACAACTGGTACTTGGGAATTTGTCCATGTTCCACAAAATGAATTTTGGCAACAATACGAATTCGTGGAAAATCGCTTTCGCACTTACATGCTTACACTTGGAATGGGCATGTGTATCGCCGCGCATCATTGTAAGTACTGACAAAAAGGCATCAGTCAGCTTGGTTGGTTTCAACGACGCGGCATCAAACGGGCAGATATTAGGAGACGCACCGCAATCTGTGGATTTGGCAAAACTTGAAACAAAGTTCCTGAAAGTATGGGGGCCTGGCTTGGTCCCGCAGTACTGGGTTTTCGGTAACGTCATAGGACGTGAAACGAAGATTGCACTGAAGATGGAAGAACTGGCCGCAGCGAAGGATGATAAAAAGAAGAAACCCGACGATGAAAAAAAAGACGACAAAAAACCTGAGGGTGGTTCGTCCGACCAAAATCTAAGTCATCGATTGTTAATGCAATCCTATCATGCGCTCACCATCGGCGACTTGGAACTTGCGCGAAATTTGGCCAATAAACTCAGAGAAATCAATCCGAACATTGCCTCGCCGCACATTGTTATTGGGATTTCCTATCTGGAGCAAGGCTCGAAGACTGACGCAGCTTCGGCATTCGGAATTGCCAAGACGCTCGATCCGCAAGATGCAGAAATTGATCGCCTCATTGAAGCGGCTCGTTGATGGGAACTTTCACGAAAACACTTTCGGTGGTTGCCCTATGCATGAGTTTAGGCGTGCATGAGGTTGCTGCAGCTGAACCTGCCGGCTTAGACTTAGCTTTGAAAATGGGAGCTATGGCTGGTGAGATCGGCAGTGATGAAGCCAACGATGGCAATGACAAGATCATCGGCGGCGTGGTGTTCGCGGGAAGTTTCTTTTTCGACCACTCAAGTTGGTTGACTACGATGATCGAACCGCAAATCGTAGTGGACATCAAAGGTATCTCCGTTTTGAAAAAGGGAGCTTCTACTTCGTTGCTCTATCATTTATCGGGAGGTCCGCGCGCGATTTCACAAGCGATGCCACTCGGGGAAGTTTCCACTAAGTCGTTTCACAACGTCTCAATCATGACGCGCATTGGCTACTATGCTTACACCGCTCGCGATATCACCAATCGATCAGAACCTGTTACGGGTGCGACGGCTGAGATTTTTATGGGATTTAACGCAGGAGTCAACACCACAGAGCAAACCGCTTTTGGCATTGAATTCGGACGATCAGCAGTAAGCGTTGCAACGAGCATCGAACGCGTCAGGTCTCGTTATGCAGAGATCTCGCTTTATACCCGCATTACCATTTGAAAACTGTGTTGATTGCTTCGCTTGAAATTATGGAATTACGGAATGCGGCAAGCGCATGCGCGTCGGATGGTCGAATGTTTCGCAGCCGCCGTGGTTGTGACGTTCTGATAAACGCGATTGGCGGTAACACCCTCGACGCTAAGTATTCCACATCCAACACCTTGTCCGTCTGGCGCATTCCAAGTTGTACTAGCCAGAGTTCCGCCGCCGCTCAGTGGCGCTAACGCGGCGCCACAGAGAAGGCGGCCATTTGCATCATCCCAAGGATGTTCGCTGCCTGCGTGTTCTGTCCGACTATGGTAGGTGCCGCCCATTCGTGGGCAAAAATCTTGGCAACTTTCATTGAGGTCTGCGAGGTTCCAACACAAGTTTTGTACAAGCGAGCCTGTTGAGCAAGGACTGTTGACGTTTACGTTGTTGGTTGATGTCAATACTGCGCCTAGATTGGTCGTCAGAGTCGCTTCGATTTGGGTCCACCCTTCTTGTATGCCGGTAATCCTGCGAGTGCTCATGTCAAACGAAAGCACGGCATAACTGGCGTTCTTTTGCACGTACGAAAGCGAATACGACGGAAAGGTCACCGGATCATAGAGTGCGCTGGTGCCGTCGGTAAAACTGATCGACACTAGTGTGTCAACAGTTCCGCCGGCGAGAACATTGCCCGACATGAGCTGCAGCGTGATGGACGTTACTTCCTTCGGACGAACGGTGAGAGTTGCGGAGCCGGAAATACCATCTTTAGTGGCTGTTATGGTTATGCTAGTGTTTGTGCTAATCGACCCAGCGCTAGTGATGAGGCCTTTCGAACCGTTGACATTTGAAACAGTGGCAACCGACGTATTCGATGACGACCATGTTACCGAAGTTGTGAGGATGTATATGCCGGGCCGCGTGCAGCTATAGACACCTTTTGCTGTGGCTTGGATTTGACTGCCCATCGGAATGCTGGCTTGCGGAAACTCAATATTATATCCCGTCAACGTAGGGACGTTCACGGTCAAAGCGCGTATGGATTCGAGAGTTTCTCCGGTATCAGGGACTTCGTATACCGCTTGGACCATGGTGCTACCTTCCATGACCGTCGTAATTTTACCCTCTGTTCCGGGAGCGTTGCTCACGGTGGCGATGGCGGTATTGAGCACCGACCACACTGCATCTTGGGTAACTTCGATTTCCGAATCGTCCGATAGCTTTCCGAAAGCTTTGTAAAATACGGGCGATGTTGCGCCGCAGACTACGGAGGTCGAGTCTGCGCGCACTTCCAATTCAACCACGGCAGGCCCAACTGCATTGACCGTGATCACCGTGATGTCTTGGCCGTATTGTGCCGATAGCTGGATGACGCCTTCTTCGTAAGCTTCGACGGTTCCACTCAGTTCACCGTCATTAGAGACAGTGGCAATGAGAGCGTTGTCTGAAGTCCAGATGGCGTTCTCACTAACGTTTTGCGTCGAACCATTGGCGCGCGTTCCAATCAGATTGAATTTCTTCTTCATGCCTTTGGGAATGCGCGCCGTATTGGGTGTGATGGCAAACGAAACGAAAGTGTCTTGCGTAACATTGATTTCGACTTCGCCCGAGACATTGTCAATTCGAGCCGTCACAGTGGCTAGACCGCCCAAGCCGGCCGTGAATTTCCCTTTGGTGCCAACTTCATTGTCGACGGTGGCAATGTTGGTGTCATCGACTTCCCATTCAACCGATTGGGTAATATCGACACGTGCTCCCGTGGCGAACGTCGCTTCAGCTTTGAGATTCTGAATCGTTCCTGAAGAAACGTTTGTGCTAGGAGCTGTCACTTCAATTCCCGTTACTTGTGTTAGCGTCACTTTCACTGGTCGACCGATCACTTGCCCCTCAATGGCAGCATTGAGAGTGAACTCTCCTTTGGCCAGGCCTTTGATGAATCCTCTTTCGGTTTTGTCAGTATCGATCGTTGCAATCGCAGCTTTATTCGTGGTCCAAACCGCTTCTTGAGAAACATCAATGCGGGATCCGTCAGAATACACCGCATATAGCCGAAATTTCTGTGACGTACCGAGCGTCAGACTGTCCGGGGTGATCTCGTAAAGTTTGAATTCTGGTGCGCTCACGGTGATGACCGATTCTGCGCGGAAACCTTCATATTCAGCAACCACCGTCGTTGTGCCGGCGCGCAGGCCGCGAATGACGCCAGGTTTGTCGCGATGAAGTGACTCGACCACGGTGCTGTCGACGACGCTCCATGTGCCATCATCCGTGATGGTCTTGCGGCTACCTTGTTCGCTGACGGAGATTAATTTTAGGGTCATGTTTTGCCCTGCGGGAACTTGACCGTCTGGTTTGGAAATTTCGATGAAAGAGATTTTGTGATTTTCGGAATCGGCGTTGGCTTCGCTTTTGCGCTTTTCTTCCGCTTCGGCCGCCAATCTTTCGGCTTCAGCTTGTTCAGCCTTGGGATCGCTGCTGAAGTATTTGGAAACGTCACTTCCACCTTGTCCCTTGGTTTCGGATGACGACGCCTTCTCGGGCTCGCATTGCATGCCCAAGGCATTCAATGCGATAACCATCAAAGCGAAAGTTTTAAACCAACGAAACTGCACTTGATCCCCTCCGATAGACTAGATCGGAGTGATTGCGGATTTGTTTAGAAAAAGAATAAAGAATTTAGATTTCGGGCGGTTAGCGACGTCAGGAATGTGGCAAGAACATTGGCGAATCCTGTTTTTGGACTCGATAGAACCTACTGAATTTCAATGAATAATTGAGTCTATGGGGAGGCAAAATGGGGAGGTTGGTAAGCGGTCACTTGCTCCAAAAGAGGCATTAGAAACAAAGCCCACAATCGGGACAAGCCGATTGTTTGGTCGAAAACTGCGTCCCACAAGCAGGGCACGTCGCTGATTCTGCTTCTGGGTCAAAAACGTTTTCAGCTAACTTTGCATCGTAGCCGTTGTCAGCCCATTCGTCTCGTTGTGCTTGTGTTAATGTCTGCAAAATATCTTGTGCGTCTTCCGGATGAACCCAAACTTCGACCTGTGGGCTGCAGCCGGTTTTGCAAGATTCGTGGTTATGTACCAGAGCGATCTCGAATCCGTGTTTGGCTAATGAGTTCTTTAGATGTTGGCCTTCAGATGTTCCGATCTTTGCCAGCATGATTTTTTGATTTTCGTCCAAGTTCTATCACCTTCGGCGTTGAGAATCGCAAGCAGAACATTGCTGAGGTCGAAGGTAACTTTACTACTTACCGGAAGCAATGAGAACTGCATATTCCTGTGCGCATTTTTTCGCAATTCTGATGACATGTCTGTCCCAAAAGTCTTGATTGGGTTTCGCTGCCTGATTAGAATGGCAGTGAAGGCTTTTCGGAGACGCCTTGACCCGCCCAAGAGGACCTCACTCCGAAAGTTGGGTTGGAACGACATAGCAACTCCTCGTTGCCAGATGCGGGAATGGCGCAAACAAGGAGCGCATCATGCCTTCATCACGTATCGATTCTATCAGGATCAAAGCTAAACTTTTGCAAAAGGCCAAAAAACGAGCCGGAAACCCTATCGCGCTCAAAGAAGCTTACGAAATTATTGCCCGCAGTTCGGGATTTGCGTCTTGGCGGGATATGAAGAGTACAATAGAAAAACACGAAGTTTTGCGCCCCTCACGTGCTTCTGCGCTTTGGAATATTTGGTATGCAACTCATTCTGAAGGACAAAAACATATTGTAGATCACGGTGGATTTCTACTTCCATACCAGAAGCAATTTTTTGTCTGTGATGAAGACTACATTAGGAGTCTTGGCCTAGAGCTCGATGATTCTGATCTGCAATTGGTTGGATATGATTGGGTAACACCAAAGGATCATGCCGCGTGGCGAGTTTAGTCACAATAAGTGTTACCGAAGAAAACCCAGGCGCCGATATCCGAGGGAGTTTTGAGGAGTTAGCTGATGAGGCCTTGAAGAGACAGCCTGAATCGAAGAACTTTGGTTTACCACAACTAAAGTTTTTTCCGGAGGTTACCCTCGTGTCGATCCAGGCTGTCAGAGAATACTTAGCTCTACTTTGGCGACGATATCAAGGCTTGAAAGTGAGGGAAGAGAAAAGCGCGGTTCTCGACGAGATTTGTCGCAATTTAAAGATTCATAGGAAGTCTGCGTTGCGCCTCATGGGTGCGAAGACGGTTCCGGTGAAAAAGCGCGGACCAACGATAGCGCCGAAGAGACGGTACTCAGAGCAGGCAAGACAGCTGGTAAAAGATTTGTGGCGTAAATGCGGCTACATCAATTCGAAGAGGCTGAAGGAAGCTTGTGAAGACTGGTTGCCGCATTGGGAAGACAAGAGTGTTTCTGAAGATACTAAAGGTGAGCTCTTGCGAATGAGCGCTTCAACAATGGAAAGGTGGCTCAAAGCAGACAAGGCTGCATTGCGCCGTCGCATGCAGTCTGGGACACGATCCTCAAGGAGAATTGTGACGACGATACCTGTAAAGAATCTGGGATTTGAAGCTAAGAATCCCGGATTTGGCGAGGTTGATACCGTCGCCCATTGTGGAGACCGATTGGCGGGAAATTTCGCGAGAACGCTGACCTTTGTAGACTTGGATCTCGGCTGGGTCGAGTGTGAGGCTATGCTCGACAACACCGGCTTCAGCGTAAAAAATGGACTCAACAAGATCGAGGAGCGACTGCCTTTCAAGCTTCTAGGTTTATATGCGGATGGTGGATCTGAATTTTGGAACGATGACGTTTTGAATGGATTCATCAAGAAAGAAGCGCGTGAACTAGACATTGATTTCGGTCGAGGTCGCGCCTACAAGAAAAATGATCAATGTCACGTCGAGCAAAAAAACTACACCCACGTGCGCCAGACGTTTGGCTGGGACCGCATCAGCGGCAGAGTCGCCGTGAACATGATGAACAACATTTACCGCAAAGAATGGCGACTCCTGCAAAACTTCTTTCTGCCGCAGGCCCAGCTCCTCGAAAAAGAGCGGATCGGCTCCAGCATCAGACGCAAGATGGGCACCCCTAAAACGCCCTACAAGAGGGCCTTAGAATCGCCTACTGTGCCCGCCGAGACCAAAGAGGCGCTGCTGCGCATCAGGGAGGGTCTCAACCCCTTCGATCTAAGGCGGAAAATGACGAAAAAGCTAAGAGATTTCAAGAGATACCTAAAGGATGACTTTACCAACCCGTATTCTGGTAAGTTTCATGACAAACCGTAAAACTACTGATCGACCCGGTAACACTTATCCATTGCTAAAGACGCATTGGGCTAGACTTTAGCGAATTGATTTTTGAAGTTCCCGGACGAGAGTCTTGGCCATTTCTCCCGCCCATTCATAAGTCTTGCCGTTGGGCACAAAGCCCATGCTTTCCCAAAATCGTTCGACGTCATTGGCGCTCGACACACCGAGCCGGACCGTACTGCACTCCAAAGCTCGCTTGATGTAATCTTCCGCAAGTTCGTAGCATCTACTGCCAAGCCCCTGCCCAAAGAGATTCTCGACGATCAAAAGCAGCCCCAGATAACAGATGCCGCTCTCTGGGTGATGGACGTGGAGATCTAGAACGCCGATGGGCTTGTCATTCCATTCGATGATTAGGAATTCTTTAAAATACTGCGAATCGCTTTTTTTTGGCCCGTCGCTGATCGTTTTTCTTGCCATTTCCAATGTCGGCGCGCAGCCATCCACTCGCTCAAAATAAGTAGGTGACTTCCGAAAAATCTCTAGAACCAGCGCCGCGTCATTTTCACCTGTTGGTCTAAATGCCAAGTGATCACGCCGATCATTGTTGGCAACTGCTGCGGCATTCCCCTGCGGCAAATGCGGAGCGTCAAGCCAATCCCATTTCTTTCTCTGACATTCTCGCCGTCTAAGCATGTTCAAAGGATAGGAAATTTTTTCGCCCTGGAAATCTTGAGCCTCGCCGATGCAAATATAAATGACTTCATCATCCGTATCATTGATGACAACGTGGGCGATCCCAGTATTGGCGGGGAAAGCTGCAAAGAACCCTGGCGCCACCTGTTTTGCAAAGCCATTCAGCCAAACAGTTGGGTGCCCCTTTAAGACAAAGACAAATTCCTCTTCGTGGGTATGCGCATGGGGAAAAGCGCTTCGCCGGCCTGGAGGCAACCGCTCATACCAGATACCAAGGGCTTTAAGGCCAACTTTGTCTGAGATTCTGAAACCCACACCAAAGGTTTCGTCGTCACCAGGATAGTGAAAAGGCTTTCGCGGGGCTTCTCTCGGGCAATAGATGAGGTTTTCCGGAGTTGCCTTGCCTATGTCAGATTCAGCGACCTTCCCTGGTCGCCCCGAATGCGGGCCCAGCGCCTGCTGGGGTGGATCTTCCCACCAGATTTTGCAGCCGTCTTTGAGTTCCGGATTTATTGGAAATGAACAAAGATTGTCAGGCTTGGTGCGTTCCCCCGCGACGAGCAAATGCACGTCTTCTTTTGAATTGTTGATCAGTGTATGCGCCATGCCAGTGCCAGCTGGAAAGCCTACGGCGTGGCCTTCTTTTAGGTCATATAGGTAACCATTTTGCCAAAGATGAGGATTGCCTCTTACGACAAAGACAAATTCCTCTTCCAGACTCTCTGCATGAGGTGAAGAGGTCCGACACTGAGGGGGCAAGACGATGTGATGGGGGCTCAATCGTTTGAAATCAACATTCCGACCTATATCTGCATCCACTACGAAAACTCGGTCGGGGGGAACCGAAGAAGTGTTTTCTTTCGATTGATAGCGCGAGTAATGATCGACAAATCGGTCGAACTTTTCATGCCAATCGGATGCGGTCAATACACCACCCGACTTGGGCACATCGACCACTTTAATCTCCAAAAATATACTTTTGAGTTCGCCATACCTTCAACGCGTACTCTCGGTCTTCAGCAATTTGCTTTACGATGTCCTTTGCGATATCCGAAGGCAACATCCTTTCAAATTTTTGAGGTTTAAAATAGTAATCGAGCTTGACGTGTTTATCGACTCTACCGAGGTTGCTATCATACTGCGGATTATTATTCGTAATTAAGAGCCTCACCCCCAAAGCACCGTCTTTTGCAGACAATGTCATGAATTGGTAATCCGTGATAGTGCCTTGAGAATTGAACTCCGTGGCAGCGCCTGACTTCGATTCAAAAGTGAATTTTCTAGGTCCCATAGCTGCAGCAAGGAGCTCACCTACAGCCGTCAATTTAGGTATATTCAATTTGTCTGGTCTGTCTGGCTTTTGAAATTCTTGTTGGTCATATTTCGTTTTTTTCTGATCGATTTTTTCTGGGAGTATTTCAGTCAAGGCTTTCACTCCAAGAAAATCACAAAGGTCCGCCGCATAGGTTTTGGGCAGAAAGCAGCAATAGACAGCAACCAAAACCGCAAGAAAATTCGTAGACGTCCTCATGGCATTTCCTTCCACTGATCTGCGTTTCAAAATATTTAAAATAGATTGGGGACTCTTTCACATTCTACCGGGAACGCCTCGAATTGTCAAAGGCTGACGGGCTATGTCGTTTGCAAAATTGCGCCCGTTTTTTGAAGGCAATCAGCTAGTTGCCAAAAAAAATGGCAGAACTCGCGTCGGCGGCGTTTATGGGCGAATTGGAGGCGGCGCGTGAGTGGTCGAACTACTATCCCTATTTGAAATTAAGTCGAAACAGCAATAAAAACAAAGTCTTTTCCGGGTCGGTCCGGAGCATCACGAACTTCTCGGACTACGAAACCACTTTCACAAAGTGAGTCAATCGATCATCAACGTTGATCAGGTGAATTCGTCCTACAAACCGCGAATTCCGCTGGACATAGGGCACCTTATTACGGCTCTTTGGTTGTCAAAAATCGCAACTGACCCGCAATTAGCCCGTTTTGCGGCCGGCCTTACTTCGATGGACTTTGACTTTACCCTTGAGTATGTCGATGGCGATCCTTTCGCCATTTGGAAGCATTAGCTCTTGATGGTCCTTGGCCTCGCTGACGTCGTCAAACTCTACTCCAAGCGTGTCACCGCTCGGTGAAATCCATGCCACACCGCGGCCTGAAGTCGACTCAATTGCATCACCGTATGGTCCGTCCGTCCAATAGATAGAAAGTGGCCCTGGCAGTCCCATCTCCGCGGTTTGGCAGTCCATTTGAGGGGATGAGATGGGTCGCATTTTGACAGAATACGACCCTTTCGGGTTAGAATATGGCGTTTGTTAGTCCTACGCGCGACTCTCGGAGGAGAAATCCATTCTCTACTATTTAGCTCATGTCATGGAGCTATGTAAGTTTCACCTTGCGACGTACACATTGATTTAACGGTATTAGCATCAACACCTGGGCTGTAGCGCCATGACACTAGCTTAATGGTTGGATCGCCCGTGTTACCCCCTTGAGTGCATCCGCCAACTGCGTTTTGTCTCGGACAGCCGACCCCAGCTTTGAATGTTCCACGCTCTTCATCGCACGAAGATTTAGCGATGCTCGATCCGGCAGAAGGAAGACCTGTGTATTCAAAACATACTGTCGAGCTTGATGATTGCACGATGCATTGGGTTGTCAGATTTGATGTAGTTGCGGCGGGCGTTTGATTTTGAGTGTTAGCAGGAGTTCCAGACGAAGAAGCAGGTTCATCTCTTCCGTTAGAATCATTATTATTTTGCTTACACGCCGAAATAGCAGCTAAGAAAATAAGTGTGGCAATATTTCTCAACTCCCTTAACTTCATCTTTAGCCCCCCCCTTTTGGGTATCCGCCTAATCCACCCCACGTTGACTGCCCGAGCTAATGCACTTTCGGAATCGGCAGCAGAGCTTCGTAATCTTCGACTGTGGTGCAGCACGGTAGACGTTCAAAAGTTTCGGTGAGGTATTGATGCGGGTTGAGTCCGTTGGCTACGGCTGTGCGTAGCACGGTGTAAATGACAGCGCTGGATTCAGCACCGATTTCAGCTTCCGAGAAGAGCCAGTTTTTTTTGCCGAGAGCGAATGGACGAATTGCGTTTTCGATGAGGTTGTTGTCGAGTTCAATTTGGCCATCTTCTAGGTATCGCTCAATGAGCGGCAGTTCTTTCGATGCATAGCTTAGAGCTTTGCCGTAAAGAGAGCTTGGCGCATTCCGCGAATGTTCGTTTTCGACGTATTGCTTTAGCTGTTCAAAGATCGCTTTGCTGTCTTGCGAGCGGGTGGCTTTGCGGATTTCGGGGGCACTCTGCCGCACCGAATCTTCGATGTGATATAGATCAGCGATCAGACGGATCACGGTGGCAGCTGGATGTTTTGGTTGTTCGGACTTTGCAATGGCATCCAGTGTTTCGACAAATTTTCGAAGCACATGTGCCATGCAGCCCACACGTTTTATCGCTGCGTTTGTAGCGCAAAGACTGTCGTAGCCGCTATATCCGTCGACTTGCAGATAGCCTTTGTATTCAGAAAAAGCCTTTTCGGCACAGCGGAGCTGCGCGTGCGATCAAATTCATAAAGTACGTACTTGGGCCCAGGACCCCACCGCGCCATGCACCACATGTAAGATTTTTTATCCACGACTTCGCCGTCGATCTTGATTACGCGTAGCGGAGTCTCATCGCACTGCACGACGTGTCCTTCGATGATACGGTCGAGGATGATATTTCGAATCGGTAAGAGAAGTTCTCCCACTTTGATCATCCAGTTTGCCATAGTCGTGCGAGAAAGATTTACGCCGAGACGGTGAAACTGGGATTCTTGGCGATGCAGTGGAATGTGATCCATGTATTTCGAAATAGCGACATGAGCAATCAGTCCAGATCCGGCTTGAGATCCTGCAATCATGCGCTTTGGGGCAGGCGCTGTGATCATCATTTCTTGGCAGTGGCGGCAAGCGTATTTCACCAGAATGTGCCTGCGCACGCGAAGTTTCGCTGGGACAAACTCGAGCTCTTCCCGTACTTCTTGTCCTGCTTCGTGTAGCGGATGTCCGTCGACGTGGCATTTTCTTTGATCGACTGGTAGCTCATGGCGCACGTCTTCGCGCGGAAGATGCTCAGGGATGAAAGGACGTTTTTTCTTTTTCTGCTTTGCCTTCTTTTCGCCGTCGTCTTCGAGGGGATTATCCACTTCCTGCATGGCCGAAATCACTTCAGCCTCATTAAACAAGGCTTCCGCGACACGGTCGGAGTTGTGGGCAAATGTTTGGCGAGCGATGACCTTCAGACGGTCTTGCAAAAACTTGATCTGTGCTTCGTATTGACGTCGTGAAAGCTCGTGCACGCGAGCAAGTTCTTTATAAGCTTGCTCGAGTTCTTCGCGACTCTTTGGAATTTCGTATGGATCAAGTTTCAGCATCCGTCGACGCTATCATGCGTAGCTTTCGTACTGCAATGCTTCGTGAGGTTTTTGCACGAAAATATTGATTCCATCGAGAAATTTGCTTAGTTCCTCGGCATGAATTTCGTCCAATCGCGCGCCCGCCTTCGGCATGATGAATCGGTCGCGTTCTAAAACCTTGAGCCAAAGACTGAAACCAGTTTTATCCCAATAAACGGCTTTGATTCGTTTACGGTCCCGAGCCACAAAGACAAAAAGCGCCGGCGCCCCCGGATCCTTGCCAAACTCGTGCTGGATCATCGCGACCAGACCTCGAATCCATTTTCGAAAATCTACTTCACCACGGTAAAGATATATCGTGGTAAATTCCGCGGCCGCTTTCATGTTAACGCAAAAGACCGGCGAGAAGACTTTTTCCGACGGAGCGGAAATCATCCTCGCGATCAAAAACAATCCGAACACCTTCAGCAACTACAATTGAAAACTCGTTTGTTCCCACCACGCGAACAAACTTCGGCTCAGCATCCAAACTTCGCACTTTGGCGCGCCAGTTGTAGTACTGAGATGTCGTGAGATGGTGATCGCGACAATACTGCTCCACCGAAAGACCCGACGCTTCTTTGGCTTCGATATGCTTTCGCCAAAATTCCAATCGCACAGACATGCAAACTCCAAAATCAAAATTGAAGTCCGCGATCTAACAAAGATGCGATGGTGTTGCTAGGTGGGGTGGATTAGGCGGATACACTCCAAAATCAAAATTGAAGTCCGCGATCTAACAAAGATGCGATGGTGTTGCTAGGTGGGGTGGATTAGGCGGATACGATGGTGTTGCTAGGTGGGGTGGATTAGGCGGATACGATCTAACAAAGATGTGATGGCGATGCTAGGTGGGGTGGATTAGGCGCATACGGACCAATGTCATGCCGCAAGGTGGATTAGTCACGAATTGCGTTTATGGAGCGCTACAACTTCGATCGCACCAACGAAGGACGACATTGCAAAGGGAGAACACCAATCGAAACATCCCGTGACGGATTGGTGCTTTACCAAAAACTTGTTCACCAGGAGGAGCTGATGCACTAAGAGGAAATTTCTGCCGAAGGGAACCTGTCAACACATCTCCTTACTAGAGCACCAGGACACGTGCCTTGCGCTTTCGCGCCAAAGACTACTAACATCCGCAATTTACATTCATCTTGTTTGTACCTTCGAAGCTACCTCCTCTGACAGCATCGTAGGTTTCTGACCGAATACATGCGACCGAATTACTAGTGTAAGGATCCAAATAAACCTCGTAGTTGGTCGTTTTGGGAACATACCTATTATTTCCGTCGAAGTAGTTTTCAAAGTGAAATCGCATTAGATCATTGTTGCCTTCGTAGCTATCCTTGTATGCCCCTTTATAAGTAAAGTCATCAGGCACACAAGTTTTTGCTCTATCCACCAGTACTGACATCTCAATTGAAGGTATACGAGCCTGGTTGGCAGATTGAGGTTTGGCTCCCGTTGTACTTGAAATAGAGACGGCGCTAACAAAACTCGCCGTCGGCTGATTGTCATTGTTAATAGAATTTTCGCAAGTTTGTTTTGCGATTCGATTGTTTTCACCAAGTTTTGCGCTCTCCGAGGGATCAGGAATATCCTCAGGAAAATCCGAGCTCCCGCCGTTCATTTGCGGCGTTAATGAAGAATCAAGCGTTTTAGCATATTTATCATTCCTAAAGACAATCACCCGATTTTCGGCTTTCTTCATGTATCCTATTGTTGTTTTGGCTTCTTCACGCAAATTGCTAATCAACACACCCACAACTGACTGCGCGCAGAGTTTACGTTCTTGAACCATCTCTGGGCCGGTAACTAACTCGTCCGGTTTGTAGTGACCCCCATATAGACCGGACATCCTAGTTGGCCCCTAACGACTAGGAATAGGACTATGGATAAGACTGGTAACGGAGTGCAGAGGGTTGAGGTCATTACATCGGTGGAGAGACGCAGGAGGTGGGTTCCAGCCGAGAAAAAGGCAATTGTTGACGAGACTTACCAGCCAGGAATGTCCGTCTCCTTTGTGGCCAGGAAACATGGTATACCGCCCAGCCAAGTTTTCTATTGGAGTCGGCGGATGGAAGACGGAGCTTTGACTGGCATTGGCAGCGAAGAACGGGTCGTAGCTGAGAGTGAGCTGAAGAAGGCGCTCGACCGAATAAAGCGCTTGGAACGGCTCTTAGGGCAGAAGACGGAAGAGGTCGACTGCCTCAAAGAAGCCGTCCGTATTGGTCGCGAAAAAAAACTGATATCGCGGCAGCCCTTGCGCGGCGTGGAGGATTTCGAGTGACTACCATCACACGAAGCCTCGAAGTTTCGAGGTCTAACCTTTCCGAGCGCCTTAAAAGTGTTGATGAGTGTAAGTCTTCCCGTCGGCGCCAAAGAAGCAGCCGTGAAGAAGATACATGGCTATTGCCGATGATTCGCCGTCTGACTGATTGGAAGCCGACCTACGGATATCGGCGTATAACTAGGCTGCTCGGGCGTGAACTCAAACTGGATAACAAGGCACCAGTGAATCACAAGCGCGTTTATCGGATCATGCGCGAAAACGGACTTTGTTTGCAGCGATACGCAACGAAACCCACCAAGACCCATGATGGTAAAATCATCACTCTCAAGAGCGACCTTCGCTGGTGCTCAGACGGCTTTGAGATCCAGTGCTGGAACGGCGAGAAAGTCCAGGTAGCCTTCAGTCTAGACTGTCACGATCGCGAGGTCATTCGGTGGCTCACATCCAACCGTGGTCTCGATGGCGCGATGGTCCGAGACCTAATGGCAGAGAGTGTAGAAGCTCGATTTGGCAGAGTGACAAAGACGCCTCACCTGGTCCAATGGCTCACAGACAATGGGCCAGGCTATGTCGCGCACGACACCGTCGAATTTGGGCGCCTTCTGGGCCTTGAAATTTGCACGACAGCGCCTTACAGCCCCGAGTCGAATGGTATGGCGGAAGCATTCGTAAAGACGTTTAAGCGAGACTACGTCTACCTAGGTGACCTAGCTACTGCCGATGCCGTAAGAGCGCAGTTACCGGCGTGGTTCGAGGATTACAACGCCCATGCTCCGCACAAAGGCCTTGCCATGAAGGCGCCGCGAGAATACCGGAGGGAAGCGCTATGCAAATGACGCCACCAGCCAAGAAGCTTTGGGAGGCAATCCCTCCAGAGGCAAGGATCAAAATTCTCAATAATGTCTGGTGTGGCGCGTGTCGGGGTGGGTGCAGCCTGGGCAATCCCACAATGACCGTGGAGCGCAGAAATCTAATCATTCGAGGCGAATGCACTAAATGTGGTGGCGGTGTCGCAAGACTTGTGGAAAGTGAATAATGCTAAACGTGCCGATCTAGGCTGTCCGGAATAACGGGGTCAACTCCACGGTTGATGCTCACCGCAACTTCCTCGACAAAGGAATTGTTGGTTCCCAGCAAGCCAGTAGAGGCTATATTCATTTTTCGAAGTATCAAAAGATTTGGCATCCTTAGTCGCGGAATTTATCGCGCGATTCTTACACGACCATGTGACAAACGCCAAAGATGCCGCAATGAACAACCGCGACTTGATATTAATACCCATCACAGCACCCCCACAGTGACATTAACTTACGCTCATATTGTACCACACGGATCAGCAATTTTGGGATGAATCGGTCGCGTTCTAAAACCTTGAGCCAAAGACTGAAACCAGTTTTATCCCAATAAACAGCTTTGATTCGTTTACGGTCACGAGCCACAAAAACAAAAAGCGCCGGCGCTCCCGGGTCCTTGCCAAACTCGTGCAGCGAAAAGCCATTGATGCTGAAGCACAGCCTGCCTTTGGTCAGCGGGATTTCTTCATTGAATCCAAATCCGGATCCAATCCTGGTGACATATTTTCCGGCATTTGGGCCGAAGGCGATTTTCCCTGCAATCGATGCTGCGGTCGACATACTGATCGATTCGGAATCTTGGAAGACGTCGTCGGAGATGGGATTTTGAACCACTTCGCCATTCCTATCTAAGTAGCGAAGTTTTCTCAGATGCTTGAGCACCGATTGGCTGATTTTGGTGACAAGTGTCGCGACATCATCATCACAGATGCCCTCGACACTATTCCCTATGGGTCGACCATCGATACGCGTGTAGACACCGTCGGGGCAAAGGATATGGAGATGAGGATTGAGATTGCAGGCCGAGCCCCAGCGCTGGGTGAACGAAACGCTTCCCGGCTTTGGATCTTTGAGTCCAAGGGCGAGAGCTTTCTGGCTGCAGTAGAGGTGAATATGCTGCGTCACGATCCTGTGGATCTTGCTGAATAACTTGCGACCCAAATGGAGCCAGTATCTCAGCGGGATGGGAAAGCTCACGACAAACTGTCTGTACGGAACCACAGGCAACACATTCTGCACCATATGCGTCGCCGATTCGGCCTGACGCTTGGCTGCGCAGCTCGGGCAAAACCCGCGTCGTTTGCAGGAAAACGCCACGATTTTTTCTTCCTTGCAGCAGCTGCATTGCAGCCGGATGAATCCATACGCCAATATCCCGCAGCGCAAATAGGCCTCGAATTTATTTTTGACATAGCCTGGCACTGGGCGCGATTCTGCCTCGCGCTCCGCAAGGAAGCTACTGAGATGCTCCTGAATTATCTTGTAGCAGGGAGTGAGCTCCGGCCGGCGCCGAGCGTAGGTGAACGATTTCTGGGACTGTGGTTCCACCCAGCCGATGGAACCACCGCGAGCACTCTGCCAGCCAATGACATGGCAGCTTGCAGGTAGATGTCATTGGCGTGCCCGTCAACAACTCAGTATTGATCGCCTTGGCCTTGCGGCCTCTATGGATCGCGAGCCATCATCAGGAAGAAACGTGAGTCGAATTGCAGTCATCTCGTAGCGGGGAAGTGCGCACACCAACCAACTGTTGGAGCCGACTCGGCTTCTACACAGCTAACGAACATCGATGGCGAGAAGATTCCGCTCGCAAAGGGCAGGCTGTGAAATTGAATCAAAAGAAACTGCTCTTTGAGCAGGGTTGATTTGCCAGTTTGTCGAGCCCCCAAAGGAAGAAACACTCTTTCCCTGAAGTTTGGATTTTTAGAAGTCATTTTAGCATCTTAATACTGATTTTCAGGCTGGCACAATCCCTGCTACAATACTCACAGATTCAGCAAACATCATTTTCAACTCACCCACGTTTGCAAAAGGCAAATTGGCAATCAACTCACCGGTAATTTGGGAGGTTTCATGAGTCTGCTACACGAAAAGAGTCCGTTGTCCTCGACGGCATGGCTGCGAGTCTCCATGCTCTCCATGACAGCGATTTTAGCGACCGCTACCGGCTGTAAAAAAGTTGCAGAGTCAAAAAAGGACCTCGCTCCGAAAAATTCCCAAGTAAAAATTGCCACGTTGTCAAACATCGGTGGTTTTGATGTTGCAGAAATTCGAACCAATTTGACCTGTAACGACAGTCAATGCCCCCTCGGACGTGTGCACTTGCAAAGCGATGCTTCGACGTTGAATTCAGTCATTGCTCCTAACGATGGGACGAACTCGCGTTGGACGGTGTCAGCAAAAGGTGTTGATTATCCCGAAAATAGGATCGTGTTTTCGAAAGTTCAATTTCCTGATGGCGCACCTGCCAAGAAAATTTCTGGCATTGGCACCGACGCGGTAACGGCAGAAGATTTGCCCAAGGAATTGGGAAATGGTCGAGTGTTGTTGACCGTGCGCGACGTTACGGCATGTGAGTTGATCGACAAAACGGCGTGCGAGAATTTGGATAAATTTGATTCGCGCTATGATTCAGAATTGCAGTTGACGATGAGTATCATCGAAGCTTTGACCGTAAAGGCAGCGACAGGTGCCGGACTTTATCTCGCCTCTGAAAACAGCATTGGCATCGGACTTCTCTTTGGACTGGGCATCTTGAGTGGATTTCTTAGCGCTGGTGCTTATGACCCGATGGCCTATTCGTATTACGGACCACAGGCGAATAGGTATCAACAGTATTACAACAATTATCAAGCCTATTACAGTAACCCGTACTCGCCGCAATATTACTCCGGCGGCTTTGGCTACATGAAGAATAACGGCTACTTTCAGAACAATGCCAACACCGGCATGTTTAATTATGGCAATCAACAAAACGGCTGTGCCAATGGCGCGAGCATGTTCGGCTATTGTTATGGCCAAGTGCAGAATTCGTATCAATCTCAAGGTGGGTATTACGGTCCTTACGGCAATAACTCTTACAATCAAGGTGCTGGCTACAATCAAAACCAGTATCAAAACCAATATCAGAATCAATACGGCTACCAAAATGGCTTACAACTGGTGCAAGAAGAAGCTCCGAAAAGCATGTGTGGAGAAGGCAGTTACGCCAGCAATTCACCTTTCTCTGATCTGATGCGCGTCTATCGCCTGTTGCCAAAACGCGTGAAGAAAGTCTTCCCCGGCACCAATGCTCTCATCACAACCGAAAGTCCTGAAAAACTGTGTCCAACCAAATCAGCGAATGGCTGCTGGATGATTCACAAAGATGAAAAAACTGGTGCGCTGGAACCGATGGTGATTTTGCCAAAGAGCCGCAATGCGATTCACAAAGCACTCATTCCTCTTGTCATCACCGCAGGAATCGAACACTACATCAAACAAATGGGCAGTCTCACAGCTAATGACGACAATCCCTCGGCGAAACGTCTGCAAGATATCCAAAAGGCACTGGTCGGCCTGGGTGCGATGATTCGCAAGGATTTAGCGGCTTCTGGTCAAATCAAAGATGTAGACGGATTGGCAAAGACTTCTGATACCTCATTGATTGCCGCGTTCGGGCAAGAGTACTTTTGCAACGACGTCACCAAAGCAGAACTGAGCAAGGCTATGCCGCAAGCGAAACAATTTTACGACACAGCACTGAAAGCTCTTTTGGAAAACTAAAAATCTTATGCCACAACTGGGAGCCTCGGCTCCCAGTTGGAATCACCTTAACTGTTCTCGGAAAAAAAACATTTCGCCAAATTGAAAGGGAAAGTCATGAAGACTTCTCATCACGTCACTGCGTTTAAGATTTTTTTGGCGGTTACGTTTTTGGTCGGCTGTAAAACGACTGGTTCACAAGAGTCGGAAGCCCTTGCAGTCCGTTCTTCGAACGAAACCGCTGCAACAACTGTACAGGACAAAGCTCCTGTAAAACCAGTCGCTAAAGAAGAATGCAATATTTCATACAAAGGAATATTTCAGCGGGCTATGACGGCAAATCATACGTCCTCAGAAATGCGTCCCGAAAAGCCAATCGAAGTCGAACTGGGAGGTCACAAATTTGGCGCGACACTGTCGATGGGATCGCGGGTGGTAGGAAGTTCAAACGCATTTCCTCAACTATCCACCCCACGCCAACCTAGCGCACGACGGGGTATTTTCGTTCTGATTTATCATTAATCAAACGACTGTCCTGCCACTTGGCATATATTTAGCCATGAATGGACCAAGTTTGCATTGAGCGAGCGGGTGTCCGAGCTGATTTGGCAATAGCCCTTCAAGCTGAGCGAGGAATCGTCAGTCGAGGTATTTGACATTGTCGCCGGTTTCGGCTGGCGCCTGATCAAAGTCGAAGATGCCTTGGCGATGCCGGGCTGGGGCAATTTTTGGCGGGTCGGGATCAAGGCCCTGATGCCTGAGATACCTCCGGACGGAGCCTGGGTCTTGGATGGCTGCTAGAGCCACCATATCGCTGCCGCAGTTTTCGCACATAGTCACGTCAATCTTAAAGACTTGCCGGAGCATTTTGCTCCACGAGTAGTTTTTGAAATTTCCCGGCCCTTGCTCGCCCCTGAACTGAAAACCTTTCTTGACCTCGGGTCTCAGCGTGATCTCGGCTCTGAACGGAGCATTCGGAGCCAGCACTCCACTCCAGCGTACAAGATGAGATTTGCGCGGAGGGGTCAGGGCCATGAGTTTTTCGATAAACTCTCCCGGCGTGAATAGAAGATGCGTCGTACCATCAGCCCAGCGCGTTTTGAGACGGAGTTTGACTTTGCCTTCGCTTGTGATTTCGAGGCGCTCGTTACTGATCGGGCCGCGGACGATGTATTCGATGAGCTGATGGAGTCTCGGTCGATCGAGCGCATTGATATGAGTATTGGCGTGCAGCGAAAAGCCATTGATGCTGAAGCACAGCCTGCCTTTGGCCAGCGGGATTTCCTCTTCATATCCAAATCCGGCACCGATCTTGGTGACACACCATTTCTTCAACTTATCAGAGGGAAGATAAGTTTCTGATTGTAGAGAAAAAAATAGGCCCGATCCATTGATCAGGCCCACCAAAAAAGGAGGTAAGGAGGAACTCACGCATCAGATATTCATGCAAGCACCTCGCCACATTACGATCGGAACTGTGAGGATTTTGTGAGTCCATAAACTCCTGTCAATCTCGTAAGTTAGGCACTTCCCCGTCTCGCCGTTCATCTTCAAAATCGCGACAAAAACCTGAATTGCACGACCTTTCGACGGAGCAAGTCAGTATTTGTCAAATCCTTGGACACTCTTGTCCGTTGAAGTCAGCACACAATCAATAGTATGTGCGCGTTCTCAATTGAGAGAATTTTTTGGAGAACAAAATGCGCATCAATATTTTACAAGTAGTTATGGCAGCCATGTTGAGCGTTCCTGCTCAGGCCGGCACATTCGAAACATTAGACAAGATCGCCGAAGATGCGGACGTACACAACGGTTTCGCAGCAGCCGGCAAGTACGACGTGAAGACATTCAGCATAGCGAATAAGATTGCAGAGATGAAAAAGGCAGACGCCGAAAGCGAAAGCGATTGCAGATATAACTACACCGTCGGTCGCCGCTATGCATTAATCATGATTGAAAGTGATTTCGTCGAAGACGAATACACCGCCGAAGCGTTGAAGAAGTTGCACAAGAAAAAACTCTTCAAGACAGCGATCACTCGTGAATGGGACGGTCAGTCCGGTGATTCCGAATATTGCATGATCTACGAAGCATGGTTCTACACCGTAGACGGCTTTTATCTGTATCTCGAATACAACTTCACAACGTAATCGTTGCGAGTGGTTCGAAAAGATAATCGGGAGTTTCTCGCAAGAGAGCTCCCGATTTTATCATTCCGCTAGAGTGACTCTACGAACTTCGCGCATTTCGGTTCGACGCGATACGCTGCGCAAGCGAGCTCGATCTGATTCTGGCGAGCGGAGGCGGTGGCTTGCCAAAAGTAATGGTGGCACAGAAAGTTTTTCACGGGTTTCGATGATATTTTTTCCTTCGCGAATGCGCGAAGTAGCTCGTCGCCACAAACTTGTCTATTGCCAGTGCCCAATGGTTTATTAGACATCAGTGTCTGTTTCCACTTGCCCTCGCCCAGCTCCATCAAACAGTCTCCAAAACAAGTCTCAGCCTCAATCCAATGCTGGCAATTCCCGGGATCTTGGAATGTGGGGGGAAGAGTTGAGACTCCGAATCTGTCCATTTTTGCTACGGCAAGTATCAATACTGCACCTGAACCCGGTTCGAACGGTGATAAAAGCGGCCGTTCCGCCAGGCAGGGCACAGGAAGTTTCATAAACCATGTTCCGCTCGAAATCTTTTGCGCAGCTAGCTCGTCAATCTTGGCTAGTGAACCACACGAGGCAACGGCTTCCTCAAGGCACAACTCTTGCGCGTAAAACTGCAAATCACTTGTCAGGCTGCCCCACATGTTGCCATTTCCTGGCTTGAGTCCGCGCAGCGCGGGTTCGTAAGCGCCGATTTTGGCCTTGGTTTGTGGTGTTTTTTGTGAACAACGAAACTGGCATTGTACAGTGGTGCTAATCGCATCCTTTTCACTGGCGCCCACGATCATTTCATCAGTCATGGCAGGATTGCTAACGCTCTTTTCGCCCGAGTGTTTGCACGCGGTCGATACAGTCAAAGTCGCGGAGATGTGCGCTGAAGTTAGAAGCATGCGCCAAGCACTGTTCACAATGACACTCCCATTCGCAAAGTTATGGGTCACAAGGGTATTTTGCCGCAATTTATTGGGCTTGTCACGGTTACCAAGTCTGGAACGGAAATCAAAAAATCAGTATGCTGGTGTGTATACTTCAAGAGGTCTTTATGAAACCAATCCATGTGTTCATCGCATCCATTTTGGCAGGTACATCCTTGGTCGGTTTTGCGATGAATTGTGGCCAGATGGAAGAGCAAATGATCTCGACCATTGAGCCAAAAGATTTGAACGGATTTCTTGATCAAGCCAGAGCTATTTCCATTTTTGAAGAACGCAAACTTGCCGAAGTTGAGGTCGTTATTCGCGATAAAGTGGAAGCCCACGAACGATGGGTTGCCGAGAATTTGACGCCGCTCGCTTCGCGCATGGAGGAACTCAAAGCCAAGACCACAGGGGACTTGCGTCGAGACTTTGACGTCAAGATTGCTCCCGTCTTGCAAAGGCGTGCTGAGAACGCCGCCGCAATGGATCGCTCAGTGGCCTTGATCGAACGGACAAAAGAGCGGTTGCGTTCCATTACGGCGAAAACATCTGTGATCAACCTTTGGTTCCGCAGCTTGATCGGTCGTAACACGAGCGAATCACTGCAGTGGCAAGCGGCCCGCAATCTTTTACGAAAGTATGAAGGCAAAAAGCGCACGGCATACGAACAACTCCAAGCGGCGATCAAGGAGTTTGACAATAGCAAAGACGCCCTTGCCGATAGAGAGCGCGTGGCGTTGCGTGAGTTGGATAAATCGCTCGAGTCCTTGCAAAAAGAAGCCGAGACCCGACAATCACAAGCATTCGCGGAACGAATCGCGGCGGATAAAGAAGTATCTGCCAAACGAGATGCGCTCGCCAAAGAAATCGAAGCTTACATCGAACAAGAACTGGGCGTGGCCCAGCGATTGAATGCTGCCATCAAGACCTTGTATGAAGCGGTATGCCAAGCGGACAGTTGTGAGAGAAAAATTCAATCTGCGCGCCGAGCCGTAAGTTCTGCACAGGTCACAGAAGCCATTGATCTTTTTTCCAACAACAAGGTGGTTTCTATCCTTTCCACCATGTCGACGTCGTCAGCATCTTCTGAGATTTCTTACGTCGAGCGGTACCTCAATGAACTTTCCACTCACGTGTCTAGAGCAAAAAAAGCTTTGGCCGAATTAGGAAAAGGGCAGGTTGATACGGCTGAATTCTCAGGCGTCGTTCAAGTCAGCGACTTTTTGGATCTCATCGTGGACACAGCTTGGAATCCTCAGGTGGACTTCACCAGCATCGCTGGATTTGTGCAATTGGGTCGCGCTGATGGTTCATTGCGACAGGCAGCTAACGAGGTAGAAGCCGTGCGGAAAGACCTCAGCAACATGAAAGGCAAACTTGAAACATCCCTCGCCGAATACAATTCTTCTATGAAGCAAGTTGCATCGCAGATTGTTCGTGAAGAAATTCAGCGTAAAAACTGATGTTTTACAATCGTTGCTATTTACATTGAAAACGCTTTGTCATATTATCTTGACATGTAGAAATTTTCGGAGAGCGAAATGAGTCACACACCTACACAAATTGATGGTAGCAACACGCTGGGTTGAGGCTCATTCGAGTAATCGAGTTTTCTCAAACCCAGGGCAACCTGGGTTTTTTATTGTCCAAAGCGAGTCAAAGCTGGGTCTTTCCATGTCGGAGAGGCGACGGCGACTTGCGCGCGAAAGGAGGTCACATGTTGATCCAAGACGGTCCGGATTACCAAACAGTCCAAACGTGCGAAGGGTGGAGGTCGCTCAGTCGCAATCAAAATGTAAAGAATCGGAGCTCAAATGAGTCGGTCAAAAGTAAGTTATGCGAAGAGGTTCGCTGGTGTTTCGTTTGTTGTCTTTAAGCACGCCGAGTCTCACGTATGGTGGCTCAGACTGCGTAGACAGCTGGCGCGCACCAATTTCCTAAAAAACATTGCAAAGCAGATCGCCGGTGAAGGTGAACGCGGGTTCTTTTATCCGCACGAGCAACGTGCGTATGCACAAGAGCTCGAACGAATTCGAGCTATCATCCGCGATGGGTACGTTGGCAGATAATCTTCTTGGATGTTCGTTGCACGGACCCTATGATAAAGTGAACGGAAACGATCACTGATGGGAGAGTGCGTCGAAGTGAAGATTCTGCACATCGACACGGAAGCGGGTTGGCGAGGCGGGCAAAACCAGCTGCTGCATTTGGTGCGCGGTTTGAACGACTGCGGCGTGGAATCCTATCTCGTCGCTCGTGCAGACTCTGAAGCATTGCAACGCATCGGCCCAGAAGTGGAAGCTGCATTGGCATTGCCGTCGCGCAAGGCGTGGAGTCCTCGTGCCATTTTGTCAGCGATCCGATTTGTAAAACAACATCGTATCCAGCTTATCGATTGCCACGCATCCAACGCTCATTCGCTCGGACTGATCATAAAGCGAATTGTGCCCACGGTAAAGTTAGTGGTGCACAGGCGAGTAGATTATGTGCCGCACGGAAATTTTTTCAGCCGTCGCAAGTATCTGGGCACGGGCGTGGACCGATTTGTCGCAATTTCCGAGTTTACAAAAAAGGTGTTGGTCGAATTCGGGGTCGACAGCGGCCGCATCGACGTGGTGCGTAGTGCGGTTCCAGCAGTGACTGCTGATCAGCAAGAACGAAGCGTGGCGAATGCATCGGTACGAGAAGAGTTTGGCATAGATCCCGAGGTCGCCATTTTAGCAACACCTGCGGCACTCACTCATCAGAAAGGTCATCGCGTTTTACTACGAGCATTGGGACACTTGCGCGAACGCAAAGTCAAGGTCATCTGCCTGTGTGCGGGCGAAGGACCATTGCTCGAAGAATTGCAGCAACAAGCAATGGCTCTCGGCATCGAAAGTTACGTTCGTTGGCTTGGTTTCAGAAATGATGTTCGTCGCTTGTTGTGTAGCGCCGAAATTCTAGCACTTCCGTCCAATTACGAAGCCCTTGGCACCGTATTTCTCGATGGCATCCACGCCGGTTGTGTATTGGCAGCCAGTGACGCTGGCGGCATCCCCGAAATCATTCGTCCCCATGTAGCAGGTCTCATGTCACCGGTCGGTAACGCCGAAGAATTGGCAAACAACATCCAACGCCTATTGGATGCCCCTGAGCTTCGTCGTGAACTACTCGCGCGAGGTCGGGAACACGTCCAGAGGCATTTTTCTGTCGAAGCCATGGTGCAAGGTAATTTGGCAGTGTACCGCTCTTTGTTGTAATTTTTGGCAAACGTCGCATAATTCTCTGCAAGTAATCTAAAAAAGAGGGGGAGAAACTCATGAAACGGTTGCAACGAATCTTCGCATCCATGATCTCTATGAGTCTGTTCGTCGCGTCTTGCGGAAAATTGCAGGATGATGGTTCTGACAAAGATCAAACCCCGCCAGAAATTCCTGCGGCCGGAACTTTGTCCATGTCCACCGATTCACTGAAGGAGTCTAGTTCTGATGCCGTCGATGGTGTTTCAGCATCCAATCACACCGCAGCTTATCTGACGGTTGCGTTCACATCGGTGTTGACGACCGCCGTTTTGGCCATTCCCAACGCAGCTGTCGCGGCCGCCCTTAAGCAGGAACCGACTCTGGAGGATGAAGGACGTTACAAATGGTCATACTCCTTTACTTCGACCTCGACATACACGGCCAACATGTACGGCTCCAAGAATGCGGACGGCAAGGGCGCGAGTTTCGAATTCTTTATCTCAAAGTCACCTGCTGACGCCAATTCTTGTTGTACTGATTTCAAATGGATGACGGGATCGTACACGAATTCAAGTTCGGAAGGCAGTTGGATCATCAACGATCATGAACAGCCGTCGACGCCGACGGCCATTCGTACAGTTGATTGGAAATTTACTTCGGAAGAAGACAAGACCATCACCATTACTAACAAAGTTGCAAAGGACGATTGGAAGGTCGGTGGCTTGGTCAAATGGGTTGTTAGCGGAACCAGTCGTGTGTTGACTGTGGATAAAGATCCAGCGACGGAAGCAACTATCATCGTTTCGTGGGACGCGAGCACGCGCGCGGGCTCATTGGTAAAAGAGACAGGTGACAAAGTGTGTTGGGATAAGGATTTGGCCAACGCCACTTGCGCGAATTAAGCAAAGCATTGCCATGTAAAAAGCCGTCGCGGAGATTTTTCTCTGCGACGGCTTTTGTTTTGCTATCGTATTAGTCTTGGCGGTAACGAACTACAACAATCGAACGGTGTGTTGATCCGTCGCTGCCACGCGCTTCGACGACTACGCGGTTCAAGATCACGCGACCGGGCATGCCGAGCAATACGACGGGCTGAGTCTTGTACGTGTAAACGACCGGAGCAGATTCAGTGAAAGACAACAAGCCGAGTTGCTTGGGTTGATAGGGATCAACAAACACCCATGCGGTGTTGGCTGGATGATTGACGTCCAAGCGAGCATCTGGAAACTTGGTGATTTCTGCAGACAAGTCAGACGCCTGTGCTGCGTAGCGAACGCGGTCAGGAGAACCGGTTACGTTATTCAACACTTGTTCAGCATTGGCGCGCTTGGAACCCAAAATGATGCCGTTAAACACCAAGTTTGGCACTTCGCGGCGGATCTGGGCTGCCATGACGTTGGCGCGGCCGATCGGATCAGGCTTCGGAGATGTTGGTTCACCGTCGGTGATGAAATAGATTACGTTACGACCCAAGTTGCGGCTCATCGCGACGATGGTTTCTTGGAATGCGGCTGCATAGTTGGTTGAAGAGTTCGCTCCACCGACAATTTCGCGCTGAGATAGTGCGCCCGGCGTGCGGTATTCTTCACCTTGCAAAACGTAACGGCAGAACTGCTCGTTATTTAATTTCTGTTGGAATGTTGCCAAATCAACGCCGCGAACGATAAAGTTGCGAACAACGGCACCAGCAAATGGAATCATCGCAATGCGAACTTGATCCGTTGGCTTGGCATTGGCTTTTACTTTGTCAATGATCGCGGATGCCGCCTGCAAGCGACCGCAGCTACCGTTGACTAAAGGATCGTTACCTTCTTGCACGGGGCCGCCATCTTCCGGTTGGTGTTTGCCCATGGATGCCGAAAAGTCGACTACGAACAAAATGTTAAGAGCATTTTGACGCTGAGGGCAGAACTGACCAGTGATGTTCGCTTCGATGCGTTCACGACGAGCGGCAGAAAAATCGATGTAGTTGACGCCGTCGGGTTGTGTGTTCAAACATGTTGTCCCGAGATCGACTTTACGCGAATAGCGTTCGGGTGCGCCGCAGCTGCCGCCGAACCCGCACTCATTACCATAAGAACGTGGATCGTTGGGATTAGCAACCGGCGCGCCGGGATTGTTTGGATTTTGCGGACTGTTCGCAGGTGTGCCGGGAGGAACCGCAACGGGACCAATCGGCGCGCCTGTTGGACCTTGGTTTGGCTTAGGACCTAGTAAATCTGGACCTCCGGGACGTGGTTGTGCGCCGGGATCTTGTGGGCCGCGCGCGTCTTCTGGCCAATGAACAATGGGTGGTTGTGCGTTGGAGTTACCATTGGTGGATTTGTTATCTTCTGTGCTCTTGTCGTTCATCTCACCGACGTTGACGGGACGGTCGGGCTGCTTGCCAGCTTGCGATTCGGCTTGGAACTTCGCTTTGTTACAAGCGAAACCAGACAGCACAATCATGGTTAGAACAGAGGCGGATTTGATCAGGGTGTAATTCACAACAACTCCAACAGCAGCAAAAGGTACTCAGCAGGTTCAGCCAAAAGACACAGATCAAGAGCTACGTGGAAACCACTCGCTCACAGCGCATTCTTCAAAGAGCGTACCAAATTTAAAAAGACCATAACCTGACGAAATCACTGATAACTGCGAATCGCACACCTCGTTTTTGCTGTCGCAATTCCGCGATCGTGTCTTTTTTTTTGACACTTCCGATTTTTTGCATCTGCGCACGAGGCAAAGTGCAGGAACTTATTGAGATTTCAGGGTCTTGGGTCTATGTTGACTGTTTCAAAAGCAAGAAGACTTTGGGGGCAAAGTGGCTGAACACTCCGACCTGATGCAGAAGATCGTATCGCTGTGCAAGCGACGTGGATTCATTTTTCAGAGCAGTGAAATTTACGGTGGCTTGAAGTCAGCCTATGACTACGGTCCGCTCGGCGTCGAATTGAAGCGCAACATCGCCGCTGAATGGTGGCGTTCGATGGTCTACGATCGTGACGATATCGTTGGTATTGACGCTTCCATCATGATGCATCCGCGCGTTTGGGAAACCTCAGGACATCTGTCGGGCTTCAGCGATCCACTCGTTGATTGCCGCAATTGTAAAGAACGCTTTCGCGCAGACAAAGCTCCGCGCGCAGAATCAGGCAGTACGGTCACTTTCCGCGAAGGCGGCAAAAGCGATGGCAAGAAGGTAAACGGCACCGTCGGGCCGCGTGGATACATTTGTCCCGTGTGTGGCGGCCCAGATTTGAGTGACGAACGTCAATTCAACCTCATGTTTCGTACCTCGTACGGACCCGTTGATCCGTTGACGGAAGTCGCTAGAGATCTAGCGGATAAGGCGCACAGTTTTGATGAAATCCGTGCCAAGCTTGAAGCTGGTATGAAGTCCACTGCGATCTATCTTCGTCCTGAAACGGCGCAGGCGATGTTTGTGCAGTTCTTGAACGTGCAACAAACAACCGGCATGAAAATCCCTTTTGGCATCGCGCAGGTTGGTAAGTCCTTTCGCAATGAGATTATTACTGAGCACTTTATCTTTCGATCGTGCGAATTCGAGCAAATGGAAATGGAGTTTTTCATTGAGCCGGGAACGCAAGTCGACTGGCTGTCTTATTGGACCAAGACGCGCATGGAGTGGTACAAGAAGTTCGCCAACGACGGTTCCAAGTTCCAATTGCGTCAGCACGCAAAAGACGAACTCGCACACTACAGTGACGACTGCTACGACGTCGAATACATGTATCCGTGGGGCTGGGGCGAGTTGGAAGGCATTGCATCTCGCACCGATTACGATCTTTCCAAACACTCGGCGGCGACAAATACAAAACTGAGCTATTTCGATCAGCAAAAGACTGATCCGAGTACGGGGAAGCCGGGATGGCGCTATACGCCCTACGTCATCGAACCAGCGGCGGGATTGACCCGATCCGTATTGATGTTTTTGTTGGATGCATACGCTGAAGATCGCGGCGTGGATCACGAGGGCAAAGAAAAGATCCGGGTATTGCTGAAGTTGCATCCGAAACTTGCGCCTATCAAGGCTGCCGTATTGCCATTGGTTAAGAAAGACGGGCAGCCTGAAATCGCCGAGCGCATTGCGAAAGATTTGCGACGTCATGGCCTGAATGTAAGCTGCGATGAACAGCAATCGATCGGTAAACGCTATGCAAAGCATGACGAAGTCGGAACACCGTTCTGTATCACCGTGGACAATGAAACGGTACAAAATGGAAGCGTCACCATACGTTTCCGTGACACCGCAGAACAAAAACGCATGTCTGCTGCTGAAGCTATTGAGACCGTACGCAAGTTTGTTGCGGGCGGGGAGGGCTAACCGATGAGTGATCAACAGGGTGGTGGACATTCGGAACAAGGTGGCGGAGGTGGCGGAGGCCGGCGACGCAATCGTGGCGGTAGAAATCGTCGCCGAGGACATGGCGGCGGTGGCGGCCATGGCGGTGGCGGACGCGACCCCAACCGCGATGGCGGCCAGAGTCGCCACGAAGCCTCTGGTGAAAACCGTCCGCAACAGCAAGGTCGAGACCGTGGTGGTAATCATCGTCATGGATCTGGCGGTCACCAGCAGCAAAATCGTGGTGGCCAACAACACAACCGCGGAGGTAATCAACAAAACCGCGGCGGCAATCAGCAAAATCGTGATCGTCATCGTAGCGATCGCGATCGTCAGAAACAACAAGGTGACGCAACTCCGAAGCAGCAGCCAAAGCAGGCTGAACCACCAAAAGTACAATTCGTCCCGCGCGAAAGAGCGCTTGCGCCGAAAAAATTTGGCGTGGTGTTTTATGATCATTTTGATCGTGCGCGCGCCGATATCGCCGCTATTTCCGAGCGTGCAAAGTCTGTCGATCAACTCAATATCGTGATTGCCGCCGAAGGCAACATGGATGATCCAGAATTGACAAAGTTTGGCAAAGTGTTTGCGGGCGCGGCTTGGACTCTGATCCATAAGCGTCGGCAAGAAGACGGTTGGTATGAACTGGTGCAACCGGCAGGCCCTGCGTTGGAGCAAGGCAGAAAAGGTCAAGTCGCAGAAATTAATCGAGGAGGATACTAAATGGATCGCAACCTAGCTCTCGAACTGGTTCGTGTTACGGAGGCGGCGGCTCTTGCGGCCGGCCGTTGGATCGGGCGTGGCGACAAGAATGCGGCTGATGACGCGGCTGTTCAAGCTATGCGCAAATCGCTTGGTTCTATTGAAATGCAAGGCTTGGTAGTCATCGGTGAAGGGGAAATGGACGAAGCACCGATGTTGTACATTGGCGAAAAGGTTGGTAGCGGTACTGGCCCACGTATCGACATTGCTTGTGATCCGCTCGAAGGTACGGCCATCACCGCAACGGGACGAAGCGAAGCCATTGCAGTTATTGCCGCAGCCGAAGAAGGTGGCTTTCTGCACGCTCCCGATATGTACATGGACAAGATCGCTGTCGGTCCACAGGCTCGCGGAGCGATTGATATCACCAAAAGCGTGACGTGGAATTTGCGTGAAGTTGCGCGTGCCATGCGCAAAGACGTATCTGATTTGATGGTCATCTTGCTCGATCGCGATCGTCACAAAGAAATCATTCGTGAAGTGCGTGAGTGTGGTGCGCGCATCCGTTTGATCGGTGATGGCGACGTTTCCGCTGCCGTCGCAACAGCTCAAGAAGAAAGTGGCGTCGATATTCTACTAGGCTCGGGTGGAGCACCGGAAGGTGTTATTGCAGCGGCGGCATTGCGCTGTATGGGTGGAGACATGCAGGCGAAGCTACTCTTTTCAAACGACGAAGAGCGAGCACGCTGTAAGAAAATGGGAATCACCGATGAAAATCGCGTGTACACCATGAACGAATTGGCTAAAGGCAACGTCATGTTTGTTGCGACCGGCGTGACAAACGGAAGTTATTTAAATGGCGTCCGCTATTCCTCTGGAGGAGCGCACACCCACTCCATCGTCATGCGGTCAGAGTCTGGCACCATTCGCGAGATTCACGCGCATCACCACTTTGATCGCAAGCCTCGTTACGGTTGGTAGTATGGATTTGTGGACGATCCAAGATCATTGGTTGAAAGCCGCTGAGAAGCGGTTTTCGCCCAATTTTGATCTTCGTCCACAGCCGGACGACATTAGCTTGATCGTCATTCACGGTATCACATTGCCGCCCAATGTCTTTGGTGGCGACGGCGTCGATCAACTGTTCACCAACTCGCTAGATCCGAATGCCCATCCGTTTTACGCAAGCATTCAGCATCTCCGCGTTTCTACGCACTTGTTCATACGTCGCGATGGTGCGGTTGTGCAGTATGTGCCATTCAATGCAAGAGCTTGGCATGCAGGCAAAAGTTCGTACCAAGGACGCGAAGTCTGCAATGATTTTTCGATTGGTATCGAGTTAGAAGGTACTGACGAGCATCCATACTGCGAGGAGCAGTATCGGCATCTGGACAAATGTGTTCAGTCACTTTTGTCGCATTATCCGAAGACCAGTCGGTCGCGCATTGTTGGGCACAATGAAATTGCGCCCGGTCGAAAGACTGACCCCGGACTGTTCTTCGATTGGGAAAGAATCCGCTACTAATCCTCCCCATAACATCGACGAATTCTTAAATCGCACCTAACCACCCTAAGATACAGTCAAAAGTCCCATAAGTGCAAAATGCGTCAAGTTTTTGCACAAGATGCCGATCCTGCCCTAGGCGGCAGAGTCTTGGTCCAAGGGGGGCTCATGGCAAAGCATTTTCATACCCGAACGTTGCTATATGGAACGTTTGCATTCCTACTCGTGCAATGTGCAGGCACAAGCACGATTGAGAACCGCGGGCATGCAGGATCGCGATTGGCTTTTGCCAAAGCAGTGGCTGGCAAAAATCCAGCCGAAATGAGGCTACATTTCTTTTCACCCGCAGCGGTGATCGCAGGAGTCGAAGGTCAAAAGATTTCTGTCTTTGGTAACAGCCTGCTTGCGGGCGGTCCCGAAGAGTGGTCGGCAGTCAAGTTAACCATCGGTGGCCGCGACGCAAAAGTTGTTACATCCAATGCGACAGAACTTGTGATGAAGACGCCAAAGATTCAGGCGGGTAATGCGGACTTTGCGGCTACATTACCGGACGGCAGCACGATATCGATGAGTGCAAAACTTGAAGTCGTGACTTCTGTCTTCGATTCAGAAAAAACCGCAGCCGGTCGTGTGATCAGTGGCTCGTACGATGTCACGGAGGCGACTGGATTGGTTTCTGGAGACCCGATCGTGGTGAACGCTACGATCAGTAACCTCGATGGTGCTTCGGTGATTGTTTCATCTTCAGATGAACAACTGGCCATGGGGTCGGAATTCTCGTTGTCTGGGGCAGGTTCATTTTCTGCTGCGGGTCCGGTTACGTTTTCGGGTGGTACCATAGATGCAACCGGTGGAGGTGCAGAAAGCGCGCTAGCCTTGCAGGAGTCCTACACTTATACGTCTTCAACGATGACTGGAAGCGGGGGAACTTCGACGGGGACTTCGACGGGTAGTTACACAGCAAACGGAACTAGCGGAGTCACTTCGACCGGCACGGTAACTTCGACCGGCACTTCGACAGGCACTTCGACGGGCATGGGCACTTCGACGGGCATGGGCACTTCGACGGGCATAGGCACTTCGACCGGCACTTCGACCGGCTCGACATCCAGCGCAACTACTTCCACTGGGACATCATCCAGCGGATCATCGTCCACTGGGTCATCTGGATCCACTTCATCTTCCGGTAGTTCTAGCTCTGGCACCGTAGAAGTTGCCGATATTGATGATGATGGCAACGAAATGTCAGTTACAGACGCGCAAAACGCATTGGACTCGCTAAGTGGTGCAGGATCACTGTGCGTTGAAGAAAAACCAGATGAGTTTGCCAAAGCAATGAGTGTGGGTACGCGCGCAGAATTCTTCAAGCTCATGTCCACCATGAAGAACAGCGCGTATTTTTCCATCGTGTCGCTGATATCTAAGGATACGCTTACGTTGGATGGCGATATATTCGCGAATTACAATTCGAGTCGTCGCTGTACGACCATTCCGATTTTTATCTTCGTGGGTAAGCAAATTAGGATTCTCAAGCGCTTCGTTATCAATGTACCAGCTCTGATCTATCTTAAATCCGACGAACCGATTGAAAATGTTGATTTCATCGAAGCGGAAAATGCGATTTTGATGATCGATCAAAAGTGATGAGCTTGGCTGCCAGCGCGCAGCATGTTGATCATGGCTGATGCAAAGATGTCGTCGACCGAGGCCCCTCGCGAGAGATCGCTGTAGGGGCGTTTTAGTCCCTGCAAAATCGGACCGAATGCAGCAAACCCACCAAGTCTCTGGGTGATCTTATAGGCGATGTTTCCGGCATCCAAGTCTGGAAAGATGAAGCAATTGGCTCGTCCTTGGATGGGACTGTTAGGTGCCTTGCGCTCGCTCACACGGGGAACGAATGCAGAGTCAAACTGCAATTCACCATCGCACAAGACGTCTGGATGTGCCTTAGTGAACATCTCCCATGCCGCTTGCACTTTTTCGACTCGCGGATGTGCGGCTGATCCTCTGGTTGAAAACGACAGAAACGCGACACGCGCAGGGCCGTGGGAAGGGCTCAGTAACTTGTTCCACGTTTGGACGCATGACCACGCAATGTCGGTAAGCTGGGCTGGGGTTGGGTCAACTACAACCCCACAGTCGCCATAAATGAACGTCAGGCTTGGATCGTGATCATTGGTCGCAGGGCGATCCATCAAAAATGATCCCGACACGGTTCGACAACCAGCAGCCAGTCCCACCGATGAAATCGCAGCGCGAATCACATCGGCCGTCGTCGCTACCGCCCCAGCGAGTGCGGCGTCAACCTTACCAAGGTGCAGAAGTTCTCCAGCAAGTAACAACTGATTCTCGCGTTGCTTGGCGAGGTCTGTTTCTGAACAGGTTTTTCCTTTTTGCGCGAGTACATCTTGGAAGTGCTTGGCAGCGACTTCGCCCAGATCTGGAATTTCATCTGTCGCAAAGCGGATCTTTGCTGCAATTGTTTTCCAATTCACTCCTGCTTCATTCGCGCTGCGGCGAATCTCGTCAGGAACCCCAAAGAGATAGACTGTGGAAGCTGTTCCCGTGTTGATGAGTTTTTCTGCAGCGAGTAGCGTGCGTGGATCAACTGACTCTGGCAATGCGATGGATTTAGGATTTTGCTGGCAGATTCTAGTTGCGTGCTCTACGAATCCTTTTGATGCTTCTTTCACAGGACCACTCTCTGTCGCATTGGCGCATTAGTTTGCAGATCGGTGAATCTTTGATGCTGCAACCATTTGCGCGGTCGGAAATTCACTTATCCACATTTTGTGTGGATGATTTTAACTACTCATAATCTATAGATATTTTGCGCATATTAGACAATCTCTAAACGAGCGGCTGTGATCATCACCTAGGCGAAACGAGAACATGCAGCCTCTTTGCTCCGCGCTATGCAAATTCCTACGAATTAGCGCTGTGATCTTGGGGCATTGGGAAGTTAAGGAACAATAGTTCTAAGGTTGCAGTCCATTTGGCCGAAACCTTGGTGTGCGCTGGATTCTCAAGGGAATGAGGATGTTTTTGTGAAGCACAAAAAAGCAATCATAGACGTGTTCGATCCTGCATCCGCAGCAACACGCTTAACCGATAACGGCGGACTCTGCATTCTCGCCATCGACACATCCAGCTATCGACATGTCGAAACTGAATATGGCGGCGATGTCTTTCGCAGGCTCAAAGAATTATTCAACACCATTCTTGTCGAAAATTGGGGGCGCGGTGGCTGTTTCCGTTCAGATGACACACTCAGCCGTTGGCACAACAGTGGGCACTATCACATTGTCGTACTGAACCGTGCGCGCGAAGATGGCATCTTGCCGCGGCCGGGAGTCTTAGAGCGCGTCGCTGATCGCGTGGGGCGTCGTCTCGTCAATGCGATGTGGGCGGAGATCTTCCGCGCAAAAAACGAACGTCGCATCCCGACCTGCATCAAGCATTTGCCTCCCATTGCAGTCGGCTTCGCGTCGTCCATGAATAATCCCTGCCTCAATTCGCATGACATCGTTAACGATCTCTTGGAAGAAGCGATGCGTAGCGCCAGCATGCAGCAACACCGCACGGGCGCATTGCAGCGTGAATTCATGCAATCGATCATTCATCGCTCCGAGTTTTTATATCCAAATTTTCAAGCAATCTTTCATTTGCCATCGATTGAAAAGGAAGATGTTGATGCAGCGCTGGATCAACAGTCGATCGCACCGATAGCTGGCTCATTGTTTGGCTTTGAGTCTTTGATCCGCGTACGAACAGATCGATTGACGAATTATGTCAGCGACGAAGACGCACTCATTAATGGTAAGTTTCTTCGTCCGGATGTTCTGTTTGGTGTTGCCAAAGATGCAAAAATAAACTTGGAGTTGGACCAAGCATGCCTTAAGCATGCAGCATTGGGGGCCGCGCAGCTACCGGGCAAGCTGATGGTAAACATTTTGCCTCGCAATCTCTATTTCTTCGACAGTCTGCGTCCCTTGTTTGAGAATCGTAGCGATGTGGTATTTGAAATTTCCGAGAGCGAAGGCATCTCGAACTTGGATCTAATGTTGAAAGTTCGAGAAGATTTGAAAATTTCCGGATTTAAGATGGCCGCAGACGATTTTGGTCAAGGGTTTGCGGGCTTGGAAAATGTAATGGCATTGCGGCCCGATATCATCAAGCTGGATCGCAGCTTGGTATCGCACATCGATCAGGATATGGTCAAACAAACTTACGTCAAAGGTCTCGTTGAGTCGTCGCGCTTTCTCAATTGCACGGTCTTGGCGGAAGGCGTCGAGCGATGGGAGGAAGCGGCCTATCTCAAGCAAGTCGGCATTGATCTTATCCAAGGATTCCTGCTGCACAAACCGCAGACAGTTGAAAACATCTTGGATCAACTGGCCGAAACGCGGACGCTTAAAAGCGTTTCCTAAGACTACGTAATGCTCTAGAATTAAACTCCATTTTCAATTGATAAGGGAGCGACATGCGCCGCGCCATTTGGATGGTGATTGGATTGCTGCCGGTGTTTGCACTCTCCTGCTTGCTCTGCATAGGGTTAGCAGAGCACGGGTCTATGCATTTGATCGGAGCGCGCGCGCGCATATTTCGCGACATGCTGCAGTTCGGCCGAAATGGGTTGAGTTTGTTAGGTCGCACGGATTGGATGCATTATCCACTAGGTGTTGAGGTCGTGCCGACAGAGTGGATTCCCGAACTGGACGGACTAGCAGCATTGCTGTTGGATTACTTGCCTGCGCACCACATAGCTTCGCTTTACATCATTCTGACGACAGCTTTCGCAACGATGACAGCTTGGTGGATCGGGTATCGTTTCCTGCATCGCCAGATGGCCCATCGATTAGCATTCGTTGCGGGGATGCTTACGTTTTCCGGCGATGTTTTGGGACTGCTGTGTACGAACACGATTCTGCCGCTGCACTGGCTGATTTTGGGTCTGATCACCGATTTGATTTTGGTCAAACGGATCATGTCAAAGATCAACGTGCCCAGCAGACTCGTTTGCGATCGGCTCATCATTTGCGCGCTTTCATTTGGGGCCGGGTGGGGAGCCGTAAGTTGGGTGGGGTTGATTTTTCCCCTGTCTCTGGGGCTGTTTGGGCTGTTTTCCGGTCACAGCCGCAGAACTCTGGCACCGTGGTCCGCTTGGAAACGCATGTATTGGCTGCCGGCAATTCTTTGTGCGATTTCCCTCAGCATATTTTTGATGGCCTACCTTCCAACAGAGATGATCGCATCGCGTGAATTGATTCGCATGGAGCGACTTGCACTCACTGATTTTGCTCACATGGTGCTGATAGCGGTTACGATATTGTCGGTGGTCTTTGCTGCCGAGATCGGATCGTTTTGGAGCATAAAAATTTTGTCAGCAATCGTGTTATTCGCTTGTTTGGGCATGCTCATTTGGGAAAGCGGGCCGGCCTCGTTGAAACAACGGCTGCGCGCGGTAGCCCTGCATATTCAGTCAAACTACTCGGCAGGAAGTGATGTCGCTAAGCTGAGTCCCGAGACAATCGGTGATGCTGCGATTCTTTGGCCTAGTTGTCTGCCGAATAGAAATGGCAATTGTACCTTTCCTGATGTGCAATCACTTGCAGCTGAATTGGTTAGTCGAGGCTTCAAAGTCTCCAGCCTCCTTGCACTCGCGTGGCGCGCAGACGAACAGACGCTCAATCGACAGGCCGCTCAAGGTATGAACGAGGTAGATCGCGAACAGGTGCGTGGTTGTCCGATTGACGAGTCTAAAGCGCATTGGCGCAACTTTGTGGACTACACTGGATTTAGAGTTGCTGTGTTCTCCGACAGCCACGTCGCAAAAGATTGCAAGCTGCGTAGCATATTGGATTCTGCAAACGAGGAGTACATTGCGAATCCTCCGCACTCGTATTCATTTGTGAGTTTGGTGAAGAGTGATTTGAGCAAATCGCCCGAAGATCCATACTTTTCTTTGGACGCGCGAGGCATGGTGAACGCGTTGGTAGACATCATCGCTGCTGAATCTATCGCACGTGTTGTGGCGCCTTTTTCATGGCGCAAGATGTTGCAGATCGCGCAGCGAGATGCGCGAGCTCCTTTTCCGCTTTCAATAGAATATGTGGAAGGAGCCTCTGAAATTTTTACCGCGCTGCGCGAAATGGATGGCTGTTTGGACTGCGCTGCCATAATCACCGTCGCGGAAACAAGTCACATTCCAAACGGATGGAGAGTTGTGACGCGTACTGATCAGATTGTGCTGTTGCGTCCCTCTAGTCCGATCAATCAAGGCGAACCTCGGTTGGACATGGGCGAAAAATTTGGTGCGAGTATTGACATACGAGGTGATGAAGTTCGTTGGAGCGGCACGACGCTTGAAGTGAAGCTAACGAACGCTGCCAGTGAAGTCACATTTCCTCTGGTGCGGTTGCCTGAAAATGCTCGGTTGAAGCTGGGAATCGCCGTTGCAGACTTTGGTCATGATGTGGAGTTTGAAGTGTGGTTTGCTGATGCAGTTGTATATCGCAAAGTACTTTCACAGCGTATCGCGCTCGAGGATTTTGAAGTGGACCTACGACCGTATGCTGGTATCCAGTCCAACATACGCTTCAAAGCGAGGCGTTTGCGCGGCGAAGGGGATGTCATGATATCGTGGCTGCAGCCGCAACTCATGGGTTTAGCAGGCAATTCTCCCTAGCCATGGGCAATTTGCGCACAATTGAGAATCCGCTAGTGAAGCTTGCAAAAATTGGTCACAATGATTCCTCTGAATTTGTCGGAGGGTTCTTTGAAGTTTGTGCTGCTCATGGCACTCGCTCTGTTGACGCAGGCAGTCGAAACGACGCCGCAAATGGATCTTTGGGACATCGCCATCGAGGCTGATGTCCGCAGCGGGCAAGCGTGGGTAGAATCGTACTCCGGTGATCTTACTTTGATAAAGCGAATGATTTCCGAGCATCAGCAAAACTTTGCGGGTTCAGCATGCCAGTTCACATTTACGGTCGGTAAAAAATACAGCTTCGGTCGTTTGGTTGCTTCTCCCGTCAATGATGAAGCCGTGTTTAAGTTGCTCAAACGTTACCTGGATACGGGTGAAATTAAGACGGCTCTAGCGATGGAATGGGACGGTGTCTCAGGCGACGAAGATGAATGTGAGCACTACCAGTATCGCTTTATGGCGAAGCACGGAAATATGCTAGTTCTTGAATACGATCTATCCGAAGAGTGAACCCGCGGATGAGCTCCGCAGGCATTATAAGAATACAGTTAAAACGTATTGGCAATCTTGGTGAACTTCACAGCAGCGTCGAAGTTTTCAGGAAATGTATACACGTCAGGTTGCGAGCAACTTAGCATCATGGTCGGTGTACCGGTTTCCGTTGCAACTTGGTACTGGCAGTGGCGAACAGTGCCGGGTTTCCATACGTTTACCATTTCGCCAGTTGATGTTGTTGCCTTCAAGACGATCTTCGTTGGCACATCATAGGGAAAAAACGCGATTTCGCCACTGACTTCGCCTTGGACCGAAGTCCAGCGAAAGCTGCGATAAGCACTCACGCGCAATTGCTCTTTGTCGTCATCGGACTTTTGCCAATCTCGCGTAAGACTATAGTCGATAGAATTGTAGCGGTTATCTTCAAAGTCATACTGGTTCAAGATTTTGGTGTTGCCGCGCACGTCACATTCTTCCTTGGCAAAGAACCTAACGATCATGCGGTGCGTACCTGCTGGGGTTAGGCCGGGATAGGCTGGTGTGCTTGTGCCAGGAATGTTCGCCCATTCATTGCTGGTATCGTCATTGAGGATGCGGCTCGATCCGTCTTCCAAATACAAATAATACTGTGGACCCCATGCAGTCGCAAAATAGTCGCAGTCGTAGGTGTACGAAGTTGAAACACGCAAATGCGTCGGTTGATCCAGTTTTACGGCAAAACTTACATCCATGCCCCACTCATATGATGATGGCAAATCCGCCAGCATCGACATCTCTCCAGAGAAGTCGTTGGCTTCACCAAGCTTAAGTTCGCCAGCGGCGACGACGTCTTGGTTGCCGGGCGCGGGCGTGGGGAGTTTTTCGATCGAGCAACTGGTCATGATGCTGCCGACCGATGCGCCGATGATTGAGGGTAGAATCCATGTGCGAATGATTAACGGAAGTTTCTTGAGGTGTGACATTTGTTCGATCCTTTTGTTTGAGAAGTAAAATCACAGTGGATCGAGTTTTAACTATCAGCCCATGTTCATGCAAGATGGCGGGATGGCCGAACTGTTCGAATTGTTCGAATTTCAGGAAGAACGATAATTGTGGAAGTTTTTGCGATATTTTCGACTTTGCTAAGTTCTCCAAAAAATCGTCAACAAATATAGAAAACTTCTGCCGATACTTGTGCCAGTATTCGGAGGCGTTGCTTGAATCTATGGCTGGAGAAAAACTGGAAGTTTATCTTGCTGCTCGCAGCAATGATTCCCGTGGCCATTTTGAACATCTCAATCATCCAATGGATTGATAAAGACATCAATCGTCTGGAATCAGAACAAACCGGCATTGATGTACTGCAAAAGATTTCCTGCCAATGGAGTGAGAGCTTCGCCACGGTGGACATTGACGAGTCTTGCGCCGATCGCATGACGTTAGCAGTCGATCAAATGAACGGAATGCAAAATTTACGAACGGGTAAACCGCTCGATGCCGCATTCATGCGTAGCCAGATGGCAAATGTGGCTGAATTGCGAGCCCAAGCTTCCAACAACAGTAATTACAGTAGGGCGGTAGAAGTGTTGCGAAACATGACTACGTGGGTAATTTACGAGTCTGCCCTGATTCTTGATGAAGATCTGGCCAGCTACGTACTTATCGACCTATTGAACGGAGTGATTTGGGACGCGCGCCGATCCATCTCGGTACTGAAAACGGAAACCGCAGACACGGACGAATCACTGAGGCGCGCATCTGATGCTGTTTACGCATTGATCGACAGTGGTCGACAGATAGAAAGCAAATTGCGTACTCTCGACGGAAGTGCCACCGATTGGGCAATACCAGATGCTCGCCCTTTGGTTGCAGCGGTTGGGATCGGTTTTGAAGATCAAGCGGAAAGGGATCGCAAGGGCATTACCAGTGAACAGATTTTACAGTTTCGGAACCGTATCGATGAAGTCAATGTGGCGCTAGCGGCATTTGAGGGTGTACTTCTGCAAAGGCTAAGGACTTCACTCGACAACCGACTGCAACAAGTCGTGTGGGAAAAGTGGAGCGTTCAACTTATTTCTTTCGCGTGCCTCATTCTTTCGTTGCTCATTGTTGCATTTACCGCTCGGGCGTTTGAACGACTGAAACAGCGCGAGATCCTACGCCTGCGGCAGCTGCATGAAAATGAACAGCAGTTGTCCGTGCAACGAGTTCAGCTCACCGAATCATCTCGGCTAGTGGAGCTGGGTGTTTTTGCTGCATGGATCTCTCACGAAATTAAAACGCCGTTGGCGGTCATGTGCGGATTTGTGGAAGTGGCTAAACGCCGTGCTGAGTTCATTGCTGATGAAAGTATTCCGAAGAGTCTACAAAAGGTGCTCGACACAGCCGGCAAGTTAAACAAACTATTAGAAAGCTTCCGTGCTATGTCGCGGTCGGATTCGGTTTCGTTGATAGAGGTCTCGACCATCAACAAGATTTTGGAATTTCCCATGCCCTTGGTTGAAAGGAGGGCAAAGATGGCCGATGTCGCGATCGAGATCGACATCATGAAAGGAGATGAACCATTTGCATGTCTACCTGTGCAACTTGGTCAGGTGATTTTAAATCTTCTTAAAAATGCTATCGACGCTATCGAAAATTTGGAGCACAGATGGATCAAAGTTTCGTGCCGCGTGCATGATTCCGATGTTCTCATTCGGATTACAGACTCAGGAGCTGGGATTCCATCTGAAATTCGTGAAAAGCTTATTAAGTCACGGTTTACGACGAAATCATCAGGTCATGGAACCGGTCTTGGGCTGTCGATTTCCGCAGAGATTTGTCGCGTACATTGTGGTTCGCTTGCCATCGACGCACAATCTGCAAACACAGTGTTTGTTGTTGCGTTTCCGCGCTTTCTGACCGTGGATGAGTTTAAAGCGCATCAGCAACAAACACCCATCGCATCCGCTGCATACGCAAGTTAGTTTTGAACGCTAGCGATGCCTCTCGATTTCCCATTCATATTCGTGCATTGAACCTGCTGCGACGAGATCCAGATGGGAGTGATTGGCTACGGCATTGGGAAGTGCCTGCCACGGCTCCAAACAGAAGAAGTGATCGTGGGGAGAACGATAGACTACCACCACATCGTTTTTCGGCTTGCTTCGGATGGAAATGGAAAATTCGTCATTTGCCAATGTCAGGCGATCGGAATCCATTCCCGAAAAGATGTGGCTTTTCATGTAGGGAGCGAAGATGTCGTGTTCTTTCTGCGATGTGGGCATTGGTAACGATGCCAGACCGCGCGCAGTGACATCGTGTTGGAGGCGCGCGTTGATCTCGCAGTGCCATGATTCATTCTTACTGACAGCAAAGAACGGATGAATGCCGGGCGCCATCGGAAACGTTCCCGTTACAGCTGTTACACGCAGATTAATGCGGATTCCTTGCGAAAGAAGTTGATACCGGATGCGAATGGAGCAGCTAGGAGATTTCGCCAAATTACCCAAGCGAAAATGGGGCATTTCAAATTCCGCAAAGTCATTGCCCATACGAGTAACAGAGGCCGACTCCTGGTACAAATTACCGTGGATGGGCATTTCCCCGATTTGATCATTCCAGCGGAAATGGCCGATGCGGTCTTCATGCCAAACTCGCCCCGCCCAAGGAAATAATGTGGGGCAGCCGCCGCTAGGCCATCCTGCAAAAGGCGTTGAGTCAACAAAGGGTCTTGTGAAAAGCGAACGTCGGTGAATCTGCAACTGTTCTAATAGCGCTCCTGCTGACGGATTGATCGTTGCGGTAACGTCTTTAGATGCAAGTTCGATCAATCTGGTCATGGAACGATTCCCGAGTAAGGCTTGCTTATTAGATCTTCCTCCCCGCGACGATATCCTTCAAGCAAAAGTTCGCTGTTCGTTCGTGAAAACGTCACTAGGTGCTCAGGAAACATTTCGCGCCCCCTTTCTCTTAGCAAGGGAGCGTGTTCGCGGAGGTAGCGTTGTAGATCAAAGTCACTGCGAAACAAATACTCGCAGCTCAATTCAGTTTCACTTTGCCTGAAAACGCGGAATTCTTCACAACCGCATTGTTTGAGCAAATCCGCGCCATGTTCTACGCGCATCCATTTGATGAACTCGCGCGAAACTTTCGCGTGAATAGTAGAGGCTTTGACAATGTAACGCACAGGCGGATTCGCTCGGGCTAGGCCAAACTCTAGTTGGGTCCAGTCTGAAAGCGCCAAGTCTGCGTGCTTGGCTTCGGGAGCTGAAGCGAATGTCGAACCGCAATAGCCGGCAATGCGAGATAGAGGATACTGCTCTTTGGTCTTTGTTGTTTGATGATCGGGAGCGATAGCTAAGTGTTTGGGGCCGTTCAAATATGCGATGGCGGTGTGCAGCTTCTTTTGTTCGTCGGGAGAAAGTACAAAGTCCGGCGGTTGTCCGACGGCTTCATAAAAGGATTGCGCACTGCAGCGGAAGTCTGAACCAATAATGCCAATCAAACAATAGTGTCGGAGTCTAGCGATGGCGGAACGCTCTTCTGTCGTCAGCGTAGCGGTCCAGTTGTTGATCAACTCTGACGAAATGGTAACGATGCGAATGTCTGCAACCCAATCTGTTCCCAAAAGAAAACTCCCAACTTGTTAGGGTTGGGAGTACCTTAGCGGTAATTGCTGTTTCTCGCGATGCGTAATTGATCGGACTCGTCCAAGCGCACCGTCAGTTTTCTTACAAGCGAGCCGGGCAGTGTACGGCAACAACGTCTCGCGACAGTTGGCCTTCACCTTGCTTCAACTTCATGCGGTAGCGCTGGAATAATTCCCACTGTGAAAGGACGGCCTTCTTGCTGGCTTCGGTGGGAACTAAAAGCGTTCCCTTTGCCGCCGCTGTGCTTAGTGCGATTACAGGGATGCGAATGGGCGAGGGGGCGATCAATTGCAACGCCAATCCAGACGTCGAAGCCGAGTCGGCAAAAATTTTGCCAACGGCGCTAAAGTCAGGCGGTACGCAGGCAAAGGGCCAATCCTCTGTCGATGGCTCCGCTCCGCCATCTTGCGCAAATGCAGAAAAGGAAACACTGGCGGCTATCGCCACCAGTGTCATGCGTAATTTTGTGATTTTCCTTACCATGAACATTGCTACATCGCTCCCGCCGCCAGTATGTAATTAGACCCTCTTTGGGTAATGATACGCGGCTGTTTTGCTGAATCCCCAACGATGGTGCGCAATCGGCCAATGGCCTTATACACGCGATCGTCATGAACCAGCGGATTATATCGCTCGGACCAAACCCTCGTTACCAGTTCCTCTTTCGAGGCACCCTCGTCGCCCTTCGACATCAAGTATTCAAAGAGTGACCGCAACATTGGTTTACGACCCAAGGCAGCTTCGTCTAGCTTCTGTAGCAAAAAGTTTCGCGAAGGCAACCTGACTTGTCCGGACAAATTCTCCGCGTCGTTTTGGGCAACGGCGGCAGCAATATTTCTCTTTAAACGTGGTAAATCGCCTGATCCGGTGGTTTTTCCAAGGATATCAAGGATCGCCTTGGCCAAGTCGCAGCGCCCCATGGCGCGGTGCATACGTGCATACATCAAATGCAGCCATTGTAAGCGCAAAAGACTTGGTTCGGACGATAACAATTGTGCCGCTCGGCCCAGAGCTTGGGTTGCGCCGTCAAAATTATCCATGCCCAAAGCAATCTGGGCCTGCGTCAGACACTGTAAGACTTGGTAGTCTGTTCGTTCATCTGCCAAGGAAACCGAGGCGATTTTGGCTGCTTCTTCGCGATTTCCGCGCGCAAAAGCCACAAACGATCGTCCGATGATGGCAGGCTTGAATGCAAGTGTGTCAGCGCGGTCGAACCACGCGGAAACTACCGGCAATTCGCCGTGAATTTGATATGTAAGTACGGCGATCCAGTAGGCGAATTCTCCACTCGGAGAATAGCCAGACTTCACGAGGTCTACGACTTGCTGAAGGGCTTCGTCCCCTCGATCCAATTCAACTTCACACATCGCCCACAGAACCCACATTTCGTTGGTCCATTGACTCTTGTTGGATGGCAGGGCGGCGATGGCCTTGGCCGGAGCTCCGTTGTGGAGATGGGTTTGAGCAATTTCGTACGACACGTTGATCACCTCGTTTGTTGATGGTGGGCACTATTCGCGATGTCTGACATTTAATGAATACCTTAGAAATTTTATGAAATCAATAAAAATATTATGACTTATTAAAAACCATAGAAATGTTAGATAAAACAGAAACTTGAAGTGCTTAGAAAAACACGAGGCCTGACGCGTTCTGACGTAAGTATCTGAAAATCTATGAACTTTTCTAATAAGTTGATAGAATCTCCTGCATTGTTCCTGATAAATCGATCCTTTGCGCACGGAGCGCGCTTTTGAATCGCTACGAACGTTGTCAAATTCGGCAGGCCATTGTCCAAGCTTGTGGCAGCGGTGTGCCATGTGTCCTCTTTGTTCTCGTTAGCAAGGAAGGTTCGTTCTTTCGCAACGTAGGTTTCTGCAATGTGTTGCGCGCCGATGGCTCGTTTGTTCTATTCAATGCGGGACCCTGCCTTGACGCGCAACTTCGTGAAGCGGGTAAAACTTCGCTTGCAACGGGCGCCACACAACTGAAGCATTGGGACACATCTTCGTCACAAGATGAACTCTTTGGATCTTCGCTTGGATGCGGAGGTAAACTGACTTGGCTGATTTTGCGCTTAGACGGCAATGGTCAAGAGCATCTCGATGCATTGGTTGGCCGCGATCGCCAAATCCATTCTGAAGTGGTCGAGTGGAGCTTAAACGTTGTTGAAGTCGATCAGACGAATGCAGCGCGGCTCATTCCCAAACTTTCGCTTGATGCTGTATCTAAAGCGAAAGACCTTGAGACAACACAGCGAATACTGCGTCATGCTGATCCCTCTGTGATGATCTATGGACACGGAGCTGACGCTCTATGCGTAGCGGATGCGCTGATCCGTTCCGGATGGGTTGTTAGTGTTTTTGATCGTAAATCATTTGATGCCGCGCAAATCGATGCGGACATTAGAACGGCCGTATGTTCCGCGCAGTCGTTTGCTGCACACGTCAACTTGAATGAACCCAACGCCGTGCTCTTGATGAGTCATGACGTATGGACGGATCGACAAATTCTGTGCGATCTGCGTCGTGACTTAGCGACTGCAGTCGCCATGATTGGGACTAACAAGAGGGCGGATTTGGTATATGGCGCACTGCCTGAAGAAATCGCGGAATTCTGGCGTTCAAAGCTTACTTGCCCCATAGGAGCGCGATCGAGTAACGATTCCCCATTTACGGTGGCCCTGCAAATCGCCGCAGCATTGGACGCGCAAATGGTGCGCACAGCTGTAAGCATTGCTCCACACACATCGTGGCCCATTTCGCTGGTAACAATCGCGCCTGAAGTTTGTGAGGTTATTCAATGAATGCTGCACAGCGCTTCATCGGTGTGATCTTGGCCGCAGGAGAGGGGCGGAGATTTGGTGGACCGAAACAAATTGAAATAACGCCTACCGGCCAAACGTTGTTAGGTCTAACCATCGAGACATTGCAGCACGCTGGAATTCGCGACGTCGTTGTAGTCAGCGGCGCACGACCAGCAGAAATCGAACGTGTGGCCCGCTTCGCAGGAGTTTCTGTCGCTCACAACCCCCAATGGTCAACAGGAATGGGCAGCAGTATTCGTTGTGCGGCACGCTATGTTGCCGAGGAAATTGCCGGGGAAATTGCCGGAGTCCTGATTTGCTGCGCAGATCAGCCCTACCTGTCATCGCGACATTTGCTGACCATGCAAAAGAAATTTGCGCAGGGCGCCCATCTGGTTGTCGCCAGTTCTTACAACAACACATTTGGTGTGCCCGCATTGTTTGACACGCAGCTTCTGTGTGAGCTGGAGCGGATCGATGCCGCAAAGGGCGCAAAATCGCTGATTACCATGCACGAAAGTGAAACATGTTTTGTGAATGACGAACGATTGTGTGTGGACATTGATACGCGTGAAGATTGGATGCGTTGGACAGAATTCGATGATGAGCACCTACATTCTGATCGAAGGAGTGGTTCATGTTCGTAACAGTTGATGGCAAAAAATGTGAATTGTTAGCACCTAAGGAAACTCCGTTGCTGTGGGTGTTGCGCGAAGATTGGCGCAATACCGCTGTAAAATTTGGCTGTGGCATGGGCTTGTGCGGTGCGTGCACGGTGCACATCAATGGACAAGCTGTTCGTTCCTGCCAAACAGAGGCGGGGAGTGCCGTCGGCAAGCAGGTGACAACGCTGCGCGGACTTCATCCCGATGCTGATCATCCCGTGCAGAAAGCGTGGAGAGAATTGAACGTCGTGCAGTGTGGTTATTGCCAGCCCGGGCAAATGATGTCTGCCGCTGCGTTGCTGTCCAAGAATAAGAATCCATCTGATCAAGAAATCGTCGATGCCATGAATGGCAATCTGTGTCGTTGTGGAACGTATCCGAGGATCCGTGCAGCCATTCGTCGCGCTGCAGAAATCATGCGCACGGGAGGGGGGCAAGATGTCGTTAGATAAAGAACAAATTTCACGGCGTGCATTCATCCAGTCGTCATCTATCACGAGCGCTGGCCTCATCATTGGATTTAGTGTGCCCATGATGGGTATGGCAGCAGCATCGGAATCTGCGAACGGCATTATGAATGCGTGGTTGAAAATTTCGCCTGAGAATCAATTTACTTTTGTGTTGGATCGGACAGAGATGGGGCAAGGCGTCGCGGACACGTTGCCCGCACTTTTGGCGGAGGAACTTGACATCGACCCTTTGCGTCTCATCATTGAACACGCCCCGCGAGCACCGGAATACGCCAATCCGGAAATGGGCATACAGATTACCGGCGGAAGTACGTCAGCACGTTTGGCTTATCCGTCCATGCGTATGGCGGGCGCGACTGCGCGAGCCATGTTAGTTACGGGAGCAGCTAAACGTTGGGGCGTGCCTGTGTCATCATGTCGAACGGACAATGGCAAGATCGCGTGTGCCGATGGACGCAGCATGACCTATGGGGAGGCGGTTGCCTTTGCCGTCGAAGTTCGCGAAAAGGACGTAGTGCTAAAATCCGTGGACGCATTTAAACGCATCGGTCGTCCGTCGCCTCGTTTGGACAGCGCGCAAAAAGTTTCAGGTGAATGTATCTTCGGCATTGATGCCACAGTCGACGCGGCGCTATCAGCGGTGGTGATTCGCCCCCCGCGTCTCGGAGCCCAGTTGCGGTCCTTTGATGCTAGCAAAGTGCGTGGTAGCAAGGGCTTTGTGAATTGCTTTCCTATTGCGCGTGGAGTCGCGGTCGTGGCAGAAAAATTTTGGCAGGCCAAGGCGATGGCTGCCGAAGTATCTGTGCAGTGGGACGAATCAAAGTGTCCCGACATTACTTCTTCAGAACTTTTTGCTCGTTATAAAGAAAAACTAAAACAAGACGGCGGAAATATCGCTTCAGAAGGCAATGTTGCGGATGTATTTAGCGCCACTGGTGCGAAGAAAGTGGAAGCATTGTATGAAGTGCCATACGCCGCCCACGCTCCGATGGAACCACAAAATTGCGTGGCACACGTTCAATCAGATCGCTGTGACATTTGGGCGCCCACACAGTCTCCATCGCTTGCAACCGCAGTTGCTGTGCAAGTTACCGGCATGTTACCCAAGCAGATTCATATCCACCCCACCTTTATTGGTGGGGGATTCGGCAGACGCATCACACAAGAGTACGTAGAAGAAGCGGTGGCGATTTCGAAGGAGATCAAAGGCCCTGTTCGAGTCCTGTGGACGCGCGAAGACGACATGAGACACAGTCCCTATCGCCCTATGGCCGTTCATCAGCTCACGGGTTCTGTAGATGCCTCGAACAAGGTGAACGGTTGGAAGCACAAACTGGTAACCCAGTCACTTATGTCCCACTTTGTTCCCAGTGCCGTGCCTGCCATTTTACCAGACTGGATGCCGCAATGGTTCAAGGGTGGCGCCGCATCGGCAGCAGCTGGCATCATCGATTGGTTGGGCAAAGACGCTATCGCATCGGAGGGAGCATCTAAGAATCCTTATGGCATCGCCAACTATCGCGTTGAGCACGTGGTGGAAGAGCCGGGGGTTCCTATCGGATTCTGGCGTTCAGTGGGTCATTCCGGTAACGCATTCGTGGTCGAAAGCTTTCTCGACGAGTTGGCTCACGCCGCCAAAATTGATCCCATCGAGTTTCGTCTAAATCATTTGGCCGCCAGCAGCGACTATCGACGGGTATTGTCATTAGCGGCTGAAAAGTCTGGTTGGCCAAGCCCGCTCGTGGGAGCGAACCGCTTCCGCGGCGTTGCCGTGCACGCCTCATTCGGTTCGTGCGTGGCACAGGTCTGCGAAGTGACCAAAGTCGGATCGGGTGTTCGCATCGACCGCATCGTTTGCGCCGTTGATTGTGGCATGGCCCTCAATCCGGACATTGTCAAAGCGCAAATGGAAGGCGGCATTGTCTTTAGCCTATCTCAAGCTTTAGGTGGTGAGATTACCTTTGAGAAAGGTGCGGTTGTCCAATCCAACTTCCATGACTATCCATTGATGCGCATGGCCGACGTGCCGACCATCGATGTTTTCATTGTCAAAAGTGATGAAGGCCCACAGGGAGTAGGGGAACCGGCGGTCCCGCCGTTGCCTGCTGCATTGGGCAATGCCATCTTTGCGGCGACGGGGGTCCGACACCGTAAAATGCCTTTTACATTGAACATTTAGGTCTATCCAATAGCGGACTTTAGAGCTATAGATTGAGTACCAGTTTCTGACAATGGAGTTTACTAAATGGCGATTTTAAGTAGCGCTCAACCCGCGTCATCAAATAGTTTTTTTAGCTGGCCCCAGTTTCGCTCACTCGCGGGTCTCGTGCTGGTGGTCATCGCCGTGAGATGGTCTGTTGCAGCTCCATATCACGTGCCAACGCCATCGATGGAACCATCTATTAAAGTTGGCGATCGATTGCTGGCGAATCACTTGGCCTACCAATTTCGCGTGCCTTTCACCAATGTAGTATTGTTTCGCTGGGACACACCAAAACGTGGGGACATTATTGTTTTTGATTCTGTCGATGATCCCGGCACCACGTTGGTGAAGCGGGTGGTTGGTCAGCCGGGGGACACTGTCGAAGTTCGAGATGGCTTACTGCTGGTCAATGGCGAGATCCAACAGATCAAGCCGGTCGAAGACCAAGAAAGCGTGTTGTATGATTCAACCGATTCACTCAATCGGCAGCTTTACACAGAGGACCTATCTGGCTTTCAACATTACGTGATGCATTCACGTTCGATTCTCAACACGAGTGGAGGCGAGTGTCCGTATGCGGATGGTCAGACATTAGCAGTACCGGAAGATTCTGTTTTCATGATGGGAGACAATCGCGACAACTCTCGTGACTCGCGTTGTTTTGGCTTGGTAAAGATCGACAACGTGTTTGGCAAGACCTCCCGCATTTTGTGGTCGATGTATTTTAAGCGCGAAGCTGGTTTGGCCGGTTGGATTCCTCAATTTCGCTTCTATCGTTTCGGCGATCGCTTGAATTAGTAACGCTTCCGTTGGAGGAATTTGACGAGATGCGACCGGGATGGGCAGGACCGCGCAGTATCCTTTTTCGCTACATACTGAAGGAATTCTTCAAGTATGTGGCGGGGACCATCATCCTTGCCATGTTTCTATTTGTTCTATTTGATTTCATTCATCGCAGTACCGGTTATTTTCCGAAACACAACCCAGATGGTTTGGCGATCTTCCGCTTTTATCTGTTTCAGATTCCCTCGTTGCTGACACAAGCGATTCCGATCGCTGCGCTGCTTGGTTCTGTCATTTGCATGTTGCTGCTCGCACGAAGTAACGAGATTACCGCGATGAGGGCGGTTGGTATGGGACCATGGTCCATAGGATATCCCATCGCCATCGGTGGTTTGATTTTGAGTTTTGTGGCTGTCTTTATCGACGAATTGGTGGTGCCGCGATCGACCGAACGTATGCATTACATACAGCAAGTTGTCATAGAAAAGGATGACGACTATGAACTCTCCGAAAATACAAAGTGGATCCGTGTGGACGAACGAATCTTTCACTTTGAAGACTATAATCCTATCTCGGAACAGATGACCAATTTTACCATGATTGAATTGAGCCAATCGTTTCGACCAAGGCTTATGACGACAGCGAAAACGGCAAAGTTTGATCCTAACCTGAATGCTTGGGAGATTACCGACATCCAGAGAACCATTTTTTATCCGAATGGTACGATCCGAGATGTTGTGCGCATCGAATCGGACATGATGGACGTCCCCGTGTTGCGGCGAAACTTGCGCCGCGAACGACGACAACCGCGCGAGATGGCTTTGCCCGAGTTGGATCACTTGATCAGCGCGGGAAGGACTTCGGGAGCAGATGTCACCGGTTTCATCGTCGATTATCATGTGAAACTTGCTTTCCATTTTGCCGCGCTAGTAGTTAGTCTTGTCGGAGTCCAGTTTACCTTTCAGTCAGAGCGCCGCGTCGAATCATCTGCGAGCATCTTTTTGGCGATTGCGATTGGCATGAGCTATTGGTTCGTCTTGAGTTCGGCCCGAACTCTAGCTTCCAAAGGTGTGCTGCATCCCTTGATTGGCGCATGGATGGCTAACATTACCGTACTTGGTATTACCGGTTACCAAATCTACTCAGCGCAGAAGCGGCATGCATAGTCACAGGCCGTTTTTGGTAATCCCACAAGTTTGCCGCTAATCGCAGGGAATTTTAGCCAACTATCGTTTGGATCGTTTGCCATTTTCAAACTGACATCAAGAATGCCTTCTCATTACCGATCAGTGAGCAGCATGGGGGGAAATTCTTTGGCGTGGCAGTTCCTCAAAAATGTGCGAAGCGCGATTCCCAGTCGAATCAAATTCGATTCGGTGGATCAACAGGCGTTTTGTCTTTCGTCCATGCAAGAGTACCAGCGCCAGCAAGCATTTTTAGGGATTGCCATTGGCGTTGTCTATCACGCGCTGTCCCTTTTCACAGATCAATTGCTCATCAAGTCAACCATCGATCGACAGTTCTTGATGTGGATGCACTTTGCATACTTGGGTTCGGTCCTATTGTTTCAGGTGTTTGAACGATATCTGCGGATCGGCTTGTTGTTATTTGTCGTGTTCGGCCAGTACTTGACGATCACCGGATACATGCAAATTTTCTTCGATCAAATTTCGCATCCTGAACAAGCGACTTACATCTCGATCGTGAAGTCATGGTCAGCATATCTTGCAATTGGCATCTTTTTGATTTTGCTATTGCCGTATTACAATTGGGTGGATTTCACATATGCAACAACCCTTCTAATCGTTGCGTCTATCGGCTGGTCGAAGTATCCGGGCGGTTCCCAAATGATCGGCATCAGTGCATTGGCATTCTACACCGCAGTCTATTTCCATCGCGGGCACGGCCGAAGTGTGTTGGAAGAGGCCAAACGAGAATACAACGCGCGCAAGGCTCTCGAAGAGGCCCAGCGCGCCAACTTCGAACAACAGATCAAAACCGCTCGTGAAATTCAGGAAAGCATTGCTCCCCCCACAAGTTATCGCGCACCGGGCATTGGCATAAATTTTTTCCAACGCAAACATGAAGGCGTTGGTGGAGACTGGATGGCGTTGCGCGAAGACTCGGACGGTCGAGTCATTGTCGCCGTAGGCGATGCTGCCGGCAAAGGCATCCAAGCCGCGCTGGTAGTACATGCCGTACAGGCTCTGTGGTCCGAGGCATTAGCCTACGAAAAGTTCCGAGCCGATGGCTGGCTGCGTCGGGTTAATGATGCGCTTTGGCGCCTAGGTCAGCGAACCCCGCACACGATGACAATGGGGATTTTGATCATTGGGCGCGATGGTGTTGAGTACCACAATGCCGGGCACTTACCGGCGATCCTTTTCCACGATTCAGATTCGGATAGCACCAGTATCCAAACGTTTACGGCACGCGGTGGCGTTCTTGGCATTTCGGAGCAGTTTATCGCGACCAGTGGATTCTTTCCCCGCAAGGACATGGAAACGATACGATTGGTTCTTGGAACGGATGGTGCCCTGCCCAAGGGGTCAGGCCACGCAAAGCGTGAGCTGCTCTCGCTGGATCAAGCTCTAAAATTGGGATCGGATGGCTTGGATACGATCTCGCAGGCGGTAGACGACCGAACCCTCGTATGCGTCAATCTCGACTTTTCCCGCGTGGACAGCAGCTCTCGTCAAGCTGCCAAGGATTCGGCATAATTTACGTCGCGCAACCACCGGTACCGCAGCCCGGCTTCGCACAAGCAGGCGCACTTGTTGATCCTGTTGATGAAGCAGTTGAAGATTCGGACTTAGTTTCAGTCTTCTTATTTCCTGAACTGTAGCCATCGCCATACCAACCGCCGCCCTTCAAAACGAACGCAGTTTTACTCATCAACTTGCTCATCGGGCCTTTGCCGCATGAAGGACAGGTCTCCGGGCCGTTTTCGGACATTTTGTGATGGACTTCAGATACGGTTGTGCAAGCAGCACATTGGTATTCGTACAGTGGCATCGTCACTCCTCATCGCGCATTCTTTCACTCACCGCGAACATAAGCACAAAAAAAGCGGTGTCAAACATAATTTGACACCGCTGAGGACGATTTTGAACGCAAAGAGGCTTCAGTTTCAGATGTCCAACCGACAACTATCGGTTTTCAAAAGCCGAATCGACGCGCTGCTTCAATTCAATGCCCGTCTTCCAAAATGGTAGAGCCTTGGGTGGAACGCTGATCTTTTCGCCTGTCTTTGGATTGCGACCTTCGTACGCTTTGTATTCGCGAACGGTGAACGCACCGAATCCGCGAATTTCTACGCGATGTCCGTCACATAGAGTGTCGGTGATGGCATCGAAAAACAGATCGACGACTTCTTCTGCTTTTGCAAGGGTTACGTCCGAACGTTCCGCTAGACTTTCGATGAGTTCTGATTTGACCATGCATTGCCTCCATGCAAGCTATTTGACTCTTATATCGTAACAAAGTGCTTTATGATTCGCAACTTATCGGCACCGGAAGATTGTCGCCGCCAAAGAATATTTTTGTTGAGCTGGTTATGGGATGGGTGAAGCGGGTTGACCGAAGTGTATTCCTGCGGCAAGATGCAAGCCTTCAAAACTTCAGTCTAATATTAGGATTTGTCGATGGAATACATCCCACTGGAACAGCCCATTGCCGAACTCGAAACGAAAATCGAAGAAATGCGTCGCTTGTCAGCGGCGCAATCGATGAATCTCGACAGTGAAATTCGCGAGCTGGAAGTTCGGCTTGGCAAGTTGCGTGAAGAAATGTTTGCAAGTCTCACGGCCTACCAAAAGGTACAGATCTCTCGTCACCCACGTCGTCCGACCACACTCGAACTGATCAACGCCATGTGCGAGGATTTTGTCGAGCTGCATGGCGACCGTAACTTTCTCGACGACAAATCCGTAGTCGGTGGATTGGCAAAGCTTAACGGTATGCCCATTTTGGTGATAGGGCATCAAAAGGGCAAAGGCACCAAAGACAACATCTATCGTAATTTCGGTATGCCCAAGCCGGAGGGATATCGCAAAGCACTGCGCATGATGTCGATGGCTGAACGGTTCGGAATTCCGATTTTGACGTTCATCGATACTCCGGGTGCGTATCCGGGAGTAGGTGCTGAAGAGCGCGGACAATCGGAAGCGATTGCCAAGAACATCATGGTGATGTCTCGCCTGAAAGTGCCGATTGTTACAGTTGTCGTCGGCGAAGGTGGAAGTGGCGGTGCATTGGCCCTTGCGGTCGCCAATCGTGTGCACATGCTCGAACATTCAGTGTACTCAGTAATATCTCCTGAAGGATGCGCGTCCATCTTGTTCAAGGATGCGGGCAAGGCTGCGGACGCCGCGGATTGTCTCAAACTTACGGCGCAATACGCCTTTGAACTTGGTGTGATCGATTCTGTCATCCCCGAACCGCCCGGCGGCGCCCATCGTGGAATTGAAGCAACGGCGGCAATCATTAAACAGCGCGTTTGTGATGATTTTGTCGAATTCTGCAAAATGAATCCCGATGATTTGCGCGAACATCGCATGCAAAAGTTTTTGCACATGGGCGCCGTTCGTCAGTTAGCTCCTGATCAGTTGTCGTAGTTGCCATGGTCGATTTCTCCGATCGCACGGTCACTAAGATTCCAAGTTTACGAAATGCATGGGCCCAAAAGCCCGTGCATGAACTCGCCGCGCGAGGCGACAAATCTGTCACGCATCGCAGCATCATGTTTGCCGGTCTCGCCGCAGGTGCAAGCAAGATATGGAATCCATTGCTTGGTGAAGACTGTTTGACCACGGCATCGGTCATGCAGAAGCTTGGATGTGAAGTAACACTGCCTTCAAAATCTTCAGGTACCCTCGATGTGCGTAGCCCTGGTTTTGAAGGTTGGAATCGTCGTCCTGCTACCCTTGATTTTGGCAACAGCGGCACCACCGCTCGCTTGATGACGGGAATATTGGCGTCGTGCCCCAACATGGAAGCGTCGTGTTGCGGAGACGAGTCACTTTCTGCTCGTCCTATGGCGCGCGTGTTAGAACCACTAAAATTGATGGGAGCCTCGTTCACGGCTGCTCAAGGAGCGAAAGCGGGCTTTCTCCCGTACACCATTCACGGCAAGTTATTGCGTCCATCTGACGTTCGTAGCGACAAGGCTTCGGCACAAGTGAAGTCGGCATTGTTGCTTGCGGGGCTGAATGTTGCTGGGCAGACCACTGTCAGCTTGCCGGCAGGCGGGCGGGATCATACCGAACGAATACTGCAGGCCTTCGGCGCAGATTTAAGCGCGCATCAGATCGGAGATGAGGAACGGATAACGATCAACGGTCCGTTCAAGCTAAAGCCATTTACGGCGCGTGTTCCTAACGATCCATCATCGGCAGCATTCCTGTGTGCTTTGCCTTTGGTGCATCGTACGGGAGCCGTGGTTGTTCGAGAAGTGATGACCAATTCCGGGCGAACCCATTTTTTACAAATCATGGCACGCATGGGGGCGAAATTCACATTCGAAAGTCGACGTATGCAGGATTCTAGCGGCGTCCGTTACATGGAAGAAGTTGGTGACTTGAAGCTGGAATACACAGGTGCTTTGCGAGGCATCGAGACGTCTATTACGGAAGCAGCCCAAATTATTGACGAGATTCCTATTTTGGCTTCCATCGCGTGCTTTGCAGATTCACCATCACTGTTCCGTGGTTTGCATGAGCTTCGTGTGAAAGAGTCCGACCGACTTGACGCCACGGCTCGGCTAGTAACTTGCGCCGGAGCCGAATGCGAGGTTCGCGGTGATGATCTAGTGATTAAGCCTTCGCCTAAGTCACTGAAAGGATTCGATTTTGATCCAAATGGAGACCATCGTTTGGCGATGGCTGCCGCTGTAATTTTGAGCACATTGTCAAAGTCCGAAGGAGGAGTCATTGGGGCCGCTTGTGCGGACGTGAGCTTTCCAGGATTTTTTGACCTTCTCGCTGGCATTTGCTAGAAGAAGCATTCACCTAAAACGGGACAAAGCATGGGACGACCATTTGTTGCCGCAGTCGATGGACCAGCGGGATCAGGAAAAAGTAGCATTTGTGCGAAAGCAGCGGCTCGACTTGGGTACGCTTACCTGAGCACGGGCGTACTTTACCGCGCAGTTGGTGCTTTGGCGCATCGTGCTGGTGCAGACCTCAATAGTGACGCGGCTATGGCGCGTGTTGTTGAAGACTTCTCTCGTTTCTTTGCATGGGATGCCATGCAGGGGCGCATCTCGTACAAGGGTGAAGACATCAGTCCGTTGCTGATTACGGCGAATGCGGGCACCTATGCGAGCTGTGCTGCAAAGCTTCCGAGTGTTCGTCAATTGTTGTTGCCAGTACAGCGCCAAATGATCCATGCGGCGCCTAAAGGCATCATCGTTGACGGGCGTGACATCTGTACCGTGGTCTTTCCTGACGCGGACGTGAAAATTTTCATGACGGCTTCGCTGGAAGTGCGAGCGAAGCGCAGATTGGCTCAGCTCAAGAAGAACGGAATGGATGCCGGCATCAGCCTCGAAGAAATCATCCAAGACATCGCAGAGCGCGATGAAAGAGACTCCGCGCGCGGGGAAGCTCCCATGAAACGCGCCGAGGGTTCAGTTCTGTTCGATAACTCAAATCTTTCCATCGAAGAGGCCATCGCAGAAATGGTTTCGATTATCCAGTCCTGCCAGAAATAGCCAAATCAGTTTTGATGCTTTCTTATCACCGGACGTCGCATGCGAATAGCATGCGGCACGCGGCGTTTGTTGATGCTGCGTTGTGGACTCATGGCGTCGCTTCGCTGCAAGGCGGTTGACAGTCGTTGCAGCCCCATCACCACATCACGCAACATTTCAATCGTTTTCGCAGAAGCTTCTGCCACACCGCGTTGTAGTCGCGAATGCGCGTCGAACTGTTCTTTGAGGGCGGCGAAGTTTTCAAAATTCATTTCAAAAACTTCTTCAACGATGCGAGCGGTTTCCATGATTTTTGGCTGGGTCAACTCGTTTGCTGTCTTGAGGGAGTCAACAGTTGCCTGCAAGCTGCCCACTTGCGCCGAAAGCTGTTCAAGAACGGCATTCTGTGTTTGGGTTTGGGATAGAATTTCTGAGACCGGAATCGCGACCGCGTCTTGCAGCGTTTCTGCTTGGGATAGTTGGTGATTGGAAACGGCATCCATCAAATCGGATTTCAACCCCTGCATTTCCATGCGCAGGTGGTCGGTTGCCGAATGGATGTCATTGCCGAGCAACTTGGAAGAGTCGCGCTGTATTCGATATGTTTCACTCGCGACGTGATTGAATTGGCTGCCGAACTCGCTGGAAAGCTCGCGAAATTTTATATCCAAGTGGCTGATAACTTCTTTGGATTCTTCTCGCAATTCATTGGCTGCAGCGATTAGCACGTCCGATGATTTCAAATGGCTGGCGGTGGCTCTTGTCCAACTGAGGTATTCATCGATGTCGCTTTTGCGGTACATGGGGCGAATGTAACGGTCAATACGGATTCGACCGACGCGAAGCTCGCGGCCTGATATCTGCGTTAAGCGAGATCGTTTGATGCCCAAAAGATTCATAGCCGCATCGGCGTCTAAGTTGAAGTCACCGGCGAAGGGCTCATCGCCACGGAGCCAAACTACCAACGGCATTTGTGATTGTTGTTCGGTTTCTTTCCAGCCATCGGGAGACGACATAGCTCCTGCTCGCAAATCTGTTGCTGTGATCTCGGAATGTGAAACATCGTGTCCAGACATGTGCAACCTCCAGTCGATGGTTTCTTGTCAACGCGCAAAGTTCGATGTGATGCTTTTGATGGAATAATGTTAGTGTAACTTGTTGAATCTGAAAAGTAAAAAAGCTTTTTCCACAAATGTTGCCAGGCAGCAAGTTTGCTGTTTGCTGGATCGAGTGTTGAGGTGAATGTTTTGACAACTCCGACTCTCAGTTTCAAAGATGTCAAATTTGGTTACGAAGCTCATCGTCCATTGATCCATGTTGGTGAGTTTTCACTGCGCGAACGTGAACGAGTGTTTTTGTATGGTCGTTCGGGAAGTGGAAAATCAACGATGCTTGGTCTTGCCGCGGGCATCTTGGCTTCCCAGAAGGGATCGATCAGCATTTGTGGGCAAGTGTTTGATAACTCCTCATCTGTTCAGCGCGATCATCTTCGCGCCGATCATATTGGTTATGTTTTTCAGCAATTCAATTTAGTCCCGTACTTGAGTGTTGAACAAAATATTCTTTTGCCACTGCGATTCAGCCAAAAAAAGCGCGCGCAAGAACCAAATCCCAGTGTGCGGGTGCGCGAGTTGTGCGAAGCTTTGCGACTGACTGATTGTCTGCCAAAGCGGGTGAGCGAACTCAGTGTAGGGCAACAGCAACGCGCGGCCGTTGCTCGCGCCCTGATGGGACGTCCGTCGCTGCTCATCGCAGATGAACCAACGTCGTCACTCGATGCTGATACACGTGATGAGTTCTTGCGTCTGCTGACGCAAGAAACATCCAAGCAAAACATGGCGCTGCTCTTTGTGAGCCATGACCAAAGCCTAGCAAAGTCATTCGATCGCACCATTGCTATCGAAAACTGGCGGGCGGAGGTGCCGTCATGAACATCTTTTCCATTTGCTGGCAATCGTTGCGCAGCAGGAATATGGCGACCGCATTAACGATTGTGTCATTAGCATCCAGCATCGCCCTGCTTATTCTTGTCACAGGCGCGCGAGAAGCGGTCCGGTCTGGGTTTTCGCAGGCGATTAGTCAGACAGATTTGATTGTGGGGCCCCGTACCAGCGGGGTGAATCTGCTTTTGTACAGTGTCTTCCAGGTAGGGTATCCCGAGCAATTGATGGGCGGGGAGTCCTACGCATCTTTGGCCAATGATCCCCGTATCCAATGGACGATACCCCTGTCGTTCGGTGACAGCCACAAAGGCTATCGCGTGGTGGGGACGACGGATGATTTGTTCACACACTTCCGCTACCGAGGTGATGTTGGGCTTGAATTCCAGTCTGGTAAGTCTTTTACAAACTCGCGCGAAGTGGTCGTGGGCGCAACGGTGGCAAAGGTTCTGGGATACAAGGATGGTGCGGAAGTAGTCATAGCTCACGGTATAGCCGATCATGCCATTGAGAAGCACGATGATCATCCCTTTGTGGTTAGTGGCGTCCTGCGGCCAACGGGTACCCCTTTCGACCGATCAGTCTTTGTGAGTCTAAGGGGATTGAGCGACATGCATGGAGGAGAGGACGAAGTAGGAATGGCAGATGCTCATGACCACGATCAGGAGCATGCACATGAACACTCGCATGACCAAATACACGAGCAACGAGGAGCAGCTAAGCATTCTCAAGACAGCGTATCAGCGGTCTTAGTGCGCCTTAAGCAACGCATGGAAGTTCTATCGATCTTACGTGAGATCAACACGCGCAAAGGTGAAGCATTAACGGCGATAATGCCCCTTGTTGCATGGGAAGACCTTTGGCAGGGTCTTTCCTATATTGAGTGGGGTTTCGTCATTATCAGTGCACTAGTTGTCATGACCGGTCTGATGGGGATGACTATTAGTTTGTTGCAGTCGGTTCACAGTCGTCGCAGGGAGATGGCAATTTTTCGCGCCTGTGGTGCGAATGTTAGATTTGTTTTCGTACTCCTGATGAGTGAGGCGTGCTTTCTGACGTTTTCTGCGATCGCGCTAGGGTGGGGCTTGGCCGCTGTTTTGGCGAATGCGTTTGAGCATTACGCAATGGTGGTGGGGGGCGTGGGCCTTTCCATTCAGTTGCTTTCAACAAGCTCCGTCGTCGTTGTTACGGCGGCCGCGGCTCTGGGGCTGCTGATGGGGACGGCGCCGGCTTTCATTGGTTATAAATCTTCGTTGCATGATGGGCTGATGCGCAACACGTAGTGGTAATGAAGAGAGCCGAATTCCATCATCGGAATTCGGCCCGTGTCATGGGAATCGACAAATAATAATCAATTATGCGTCGATTTTTGAAATGAGTTCCTTCAGCTGTGCGGCGATTTTGTTTAGCCCTGTGGAAGCATCGCGAATCTGACTCGCGCCGTTAAGTGTATCTGTCGCTGCGGTCATGACTGAGCGCATGTTGTCAGAAATGCTCGCAACGCCAATCGACGATTCTTGAACAACACGTGCGACTTCGTCCGTTGTCGCCGCTTGTTCTTCGACCGATGCAGCAATGGCTCCTGCGAATCCATTGAGACGCTCGATGGTTTGGCCGATCGCTACAACGTCGTTCACGGCACTGGTACTGGAGGCTTGGATGCTGGTAATGCGAACTGTGATATCTTCGGTTGCTGTCGCGGTTTGCTTGGCGAGTTCCTTAACTTCGTTGGCGACGACGGCAAACCCGCGTCCTGCATCACCGGCCCGCGCCGCTTCAATGGTGGCGTTCAGTGCGAGCAAATTTGTTTGCTGGGCAATTGAGCTAATTACCTTAATGACGTTGCCAATCTCTTGGCTGCTCTGTCCAAGTTTGGAGATCGTTTCATTGGTCGAGCGTGCTTGCGCAAGGCTTGTCACGCTGGTCTTGGAAGCCTCAGTTGCGTTTCGAGAAATCTCTTTGATCGATGCCGACATCTCTTCGGTGTTGGTCGCGACGGTGCGAACGCCTTGAGATACTTCTTCTGACGCGCCAGATGTCGACATTACCAATTGGTTTGACTTTTCTGCGTTGTCTTTGAGGCTGGCAGCTGTCGACTCCAATTGCGTAGCGGAGCTCGCCAATTGCGAGAAAGTATCTTTCAAAGCGGCAATCAGCGCTAACTGATCGTTCTTTTGCTTGGTGATGTCAGAGGAGTACTTAACGACTTTGAACACTTTTCCATTGAGATCAAAGACCGGGTTGTATGTGGCTTGGATCCAGATCTCGCGACCACCCTTGGCAACTCTGAGATATTGGTTGCTCTGGAATTGCCCTGCCGCCAAGTCCTGCCAAAATTTCTTATATTCAGCTGATTGCGCGTAACTTGACTGACAGAACATCGAATGGTGGCGAGATTTGATTTCGTCAATACGGTATCCCAATGCACTGAGAAAATTTTCGTTGGCATTCAATATCGTGCCGTCGGGAGTGAACTCAATCACTGCCTGTGCCTTCGACAGAGCATTTAGCTGAGCATCCTTGAGCTTTTGCGCACTGATGTCGCTGGCGTACTTCACAACTTTGAACGGTTTGCCGTTTTGATCCATGATGGGGTTGTAGGAAGCTTGGATCCAGATTTCTTTACCGCCCTTACCAAATCGGCGGTATTCGCCAGCATCAAACTCGCCTTTAGCCAAACGAGCCCAAAAGTCGCGATACTCGCTGGACTGCGTGTATTTTTCGTCGCAGAACATGCGATGGTGTTTGCCGCCGATTTCTTCAGCAGAGTAGCCGACGGCGCTAAGAAAGTTCTGGTTGGCTTTGACGATCGTTCCATCAAGCGTGAATTCAATCACTGCCTGCGATTTGCTGATGGCGTCGATTTGGCCTTGGAAATCAAAATTTTTAAGTTTTTGTGCGGTGATGTCGGTGGCAAACTTCACCACTCTAACGGTCTTGCCTTGTGCATCGAAGACCGGGTTGTAGGACGCTTGGATCCAAATCTGCTTTCCGGATTTGGTAACGCGCAGGTATTCTTGGCTTTCGAATTCGCCGCGTGCGAGCTTCTTCCAAAATTCTGCATACGCTGGTGAAGCTACGTAGCTTGGTTCGCAAAACATGCGGTGATGTTTGCCTTGGATTTCGTTCAGTGAATAACCAACGGCTCCGAGGAAGTTGTCGTTAGCGTGGATGATAGTTCCATCAACTTCAAATTCAATCACGGCTTGCGAGCGATTGATCGCAGCCACCATGCCTGCCAAGTGTTGCTGGTTGGTTCCATCTTGCTCATTGCAGGCTTCGAATCGTGGCTTTCTTTCTGCCGACATGGCGGAGCTCCAAAAGTTAACAAAATCGATCGACAAAGAACGAATTAGCTGAGTAAATCGGTAAGGATTATTTTTACTTTAGCAGCAGCGCGAACGATAAACGGGGAAAGGGGTGGGTAAAAAATGGGGAGTGATCGGGAATTAACAAGATTGTGACAGGATTTGGAAACGATAAAGAAGCCGTTACATACGCCGAACCTCTGGTTCCCAGAAGCCAACGTCGCGGAATGACTCAAGAACCGCCTGATCGAAGTAATTTTCGAAAAACAGTTTGATCGCAAGACGGTGTTCGCCTTTGCCAAACTTAGTGAGATCAAAATAAAGTGCGATGTTCACCGGACTGAGTCCCAATTCCTTTGGATCATCGTTGCTTCGCGACTTCAAAAACTCGCCATCCGTCTTTTCCGAATACAAAAGCGGTATGTTGCCAACCTTAGTCATTTCCGGCGATGGCGCAACTTCCAGATACATCATGCGGTCAGGCTTGGTGATGCTCAGCCAATACAGTGATTCTTTCTTCGGCTGTGATTTGAGCATGCTGAAAATCGACTGTTTCTCAAACGTTTCCATGTTGGTCGCGATGTTGTACGAGTCCAAATGCTCTTTGACGGAAAAACCGTAGTAAAAACCTGAACCTTTGTTGAGGGCGTTGGGCCCGTCGAGTGGGTTGTAGAGAATGGCGGGTAGCACCACGCTGTTTGGGAAAAACGAGACTTCCGTGTACATGCCGAGTTCAAATTTCAGTTTCAAAAAACTGTAGAAGAACGAAACGCGAACGATGGATCTGACCGGGCCTTGTTTGAATGCTTCAATCTTGCTGTCAACGGAGCGATGATTGGCGGCGACCGTAACGAAGTATTTCAAGTCGGCTTTCATGTAAAACGTCGAGGTATTGATCAAAGGGACGCGATCAACGGGCGTCGATGACGGTGGCGAACCGGGCATGGGCCGACGAAGCATGTCCACGCCATTCACAACGAGATAATTCTTTTTATCAAATTCATAGCGGTAACGGGTTGTCACGACCTCGCCGCGAGCAGTGTCGAAGACAACATACGGAGCTTTGGTGGATGGCTTGGGGGGCTTGCGGAAATAGACGGCGATGTAAACGGCGCCCTCTTGTTGAAACACTTGTGGCTTCGCACCGTCAGGCTTTTGAAATTTCATGCGGAGTTCGTAAACGATCGCTGGCACCTGTCCGTCAGGCCATGCCGTCGGCGGAGTTGATGGACCCACGTCGTCACCCATGAATACCAATTCATCTTGCAGATCAAAGATGCCATTGCCGGTGTTTTTTGTAATGTCGCCGCCTTGATCCAGAACGTAATCGCCCCATTCATTGATTTCGTCGATTTGGAAAGGGATTGGCTCGGCCATGCCGTTATTCCCTGTGCGGAAAAGGCGGTAAGTATTAATGGGGTAGCGTGATGCGGCGCGAATTTTAGAGCCCAAAATGATTACCGGCGCGTGGTGAATGGCCGCTTCGGCAGCTGCGGAAACGCCGCAGAAAGCAGCAATCGCTATGACCCACGCCCATGTTTTACCGCTACCGCTCATTTCGATCCTGAAAGTGGTGAGATTCACCATCCTAAGATAGCAAATAGACGAACAAAAATGAATGTTTACGCATACGAGCGAACAGATGATGTATCAAACAAAGTGGCGGCATTTTAATGGATAATTATAGAAACAATAGAATAGCGTTGATTTGTAATGAAACGTTATGTTAAAAGACGGTCCACCTCCTGAGCTGTGTCATTTCTATTGCGCTGATTCTCCTGCTGCTCTATGAGCGTGTGCATGGTTTGTAACTGAAATCATTCCCGTTTTAGGCGCATACATGAACGAGAAACCTAATATCATTTTCAGAACGTTGGATCTTGTCGAAGGCATGATGGTTTCAATTGCTATCGTGTTTATCCAGCCGGTCATGATCGCGAGATTGTTTGGCCGTGGTTCACAGATCGTGCAGCGAGTGATCGAGCTTTCGCGAGTCGGACTATTTTCATCATATGTGCGAGCTGTAGCCGATCAACTCGTGGGTCATCCGGACCGCGCTCTCGCGGCACTTGAAGGTATCATCGCTACGGTTGAAGAGCAGGCATCGCAACCGCTTCGTCGATCTGTTCGTATTGCATTGCATGAATTGTATGTGCAAATGATTCAACTATATTTCATTCATGGTTACGTTGATGATGCGGCGGCGGCGACCATTCGCGCCTGCAAGTTTCTCAATGTGGAGCGATTACCCGGATTAGCCTCCTTTGACGTACGCACCGCGCAAGTTGTGAAGGCTGCGATGGCGGCTGGCCGTCTGCTCCCTGAGGGAAGCTCAGCGACGTTGCTGGTCAGAAGTGGAAAAGAAGAAGATGCCACGCGACGCAAACAGCGTTCGACACCAAACGCTAAAATTTCACTCAATGGTGAGAAGGGTGATAAACAGGAAAGCGGCGGAAAGGTCATCCCATTTCCCAAACCACATGAGCTGAATCCTTGAGTCTCAAAAACAATCGCATCGATTTGCGTTCCGATACGGTCACCGTCCCAACTGCGGCCATGCGTGAGGCAATGGCCGAGGCTGTCGTTGGTGACGATGTCTATGATGAGGACACCACCGTTCAAGAGCTTGAACGAGAGGTTGCTGCACTCTGTGGTAAAGAGGCTGGATTGTTTGTGCCGTCCGGCACCATGGGTAATCAAATTGGCATCCACTTGCATACGCGACATGGTGAGAGCGTGCTCACCGAGCGCGAGGCGCACGTATTTTTATATGAAGCAGGTGCTGCGTCAGCATTAAGTGGCGTGCAGTTTGATCTTATTCCCCATGAAGAAAACTGGTCGTTAGATTCGCTGAATGCCCACTTCAAATCCGAAAACATGCACTCAGCGGCGACTTCGCTGATCGTAATGGAAAACTCACATAATCGCGCCGCTGGGCGCGTTTACTCGCTGGACACTATTTCACGTGTGGCGACGTTTGCGCACAGTAAGAACTTGCCGATGCATTGTGATGGCGCGCGCATTTGGAATGCAAGTGTCGCTCTCGGAGTTTCTGAGCGAGAATTGCTGAAGCCATTTCTCACGGCGTCAGTTTGCCTTTCAAAGGGCCTTGGTGCTCCTGTTGGATCGGTTTTGGTCGGCCCCCAATCGATGATGAGTCGTGCGCGCAAGATTCGCAAACGATGGGGTGGACAGATGCGGCAAGTGGGAATCATTGCCGCCGGTGGCTTGCACGCGGTGCGTCAGCATCGTTCGCTACTAAAGAAAGACCACGAACGTGCAGCGGCATTTGCTGGTGCTTTGAAGTCCGCTGGAACGGTTGATGTGAAGTATCCACAACCCGGCACAAATTTAGTGTACTTCCGTGTTAACGGTCGTGATGGCGATATGCTTGCGAAGCTGTACGGAGAGCATGGTTTGATTCTCAATCACCTTGGGCACAACTGGATGCGTGCGGTGTTTCATTTCCAGATCGACGATGTCATGACTGCCCGTGCGATCGAAATTGTGCAAAAATACCTATAGGCGATAATTTGCAGATACACTCAACCCAAGACGCCGTTGATCGCGGGGCAATGACTCTTGCGTATCGTAGTCTCGTGGAGGAGTGCCAAAGTAGGTCAGCTGTCGCACGAATCCGGCCATCTCAAAAATTTTACCCAGACGAATATTGCAGCCGTAGATGTAGGAAATGATCGGGCTATTGTCGCGAATCGCTTCTTGCTCGCCGCGGCGTTGCTCGACAAATTCCCACGAAGGTCCCATGCCGATCATGGGTGTCAAAATCGTCGGATTCTTCGCAAAAAAGAGGACGTCAGAGCCAAAGTGAATGGATGTCTTGATCAGTGTCGATGGTCGCTTCATGGACTCGGATTCTTCCTGTTGCTCCGAAAAGCGAATACCGCCTAAAAACGAACGAATGCCCACCCATTGGTTGTATTGACGCAGGAATGTGAGCTGCATGCCGACGCCTTCAGACAAGTTCGCGGCTAGGCCAATCTGGCGACCTGCCTCGGCGCTGTTGCTAGTGGATGAGGGACGTTCGAACACGCTCCGTGGAATAGTTGTCGCTTCTGAAGTCTCGGCTTCGTTGGCGGAGTTGGAACTGGGCTCGTCAGAATCAGCGGCATCGGCGGTTGGTTCTTTGACAGGGCTGTCGAGCTCATTCGCTGCCTTGTTTGCGGGGCCTTCGAAATAAGGACCCTCAACGCTGCCGTCGCCGTACTTGCCTTTGTAGCTTTCAGGCAAAGAGCTTGCGGGCTCGTCCACAGTTCCAGCAGCTTGACGTGCTAAAAAAATAGACACAAATATAACCATAACACTTTTTTTCAAATCCACGTCCCGCATTGTTAGTCAATTCTGATTGTATCGCGAACATTAAAGTTGGTCGATATCGAGATCAAAGAATCACTATAGAAATCATGGTTTTCACTCGAATCTTGTGGCCAGTTGCAGTATAAACTCACGCTTCGTATTCGTTTTTAGTTTTGGTTAGCAATCGTTTGAATGATGAACAGGTCGGGAGGCATTGTGGCTATTCGAGTTGGTATCAATGGTTTTGGACGTATCGGTCGTGTGGTAGCGCGTTTGGCTCAAGCCAATAGCGACATCGAAATTGTACACATCAACGATTTGACTCCTCCGAGCGCGCTAGCTCATTTGTTCAAGTACGACAGCGTTCATGGTCGTGCTGACTTCGACGTTAAATGCGAAGGCAACGATCTGATTGTAAACGGCAAAAAAATTTCCATCTCCAACATTAAGTCGCCTGCAGAAATTCCTTGGAAGGACAAGAAAGTCGACCTCGTGATGGAATGTACCGGCATCTTCCGCAAGAAGGCTGATGCTGAATTACACATGAAGGGTGGGGCGCCTAAGGTTTTGATTTCTGCACCAGCTGAAGGTGAAGACATCACAGTTGTGCTTGGCGTCAACCACCAAAATTTAAAGCCCGAGCACAAAGTTGTTTCGAATGGCAGCTGCACAACAAACTGTTTAGCTCCTGTCGCGAAAGTTTTGCATGAAACATTTGGTGGAATTTCGCACGGATTGATGACGACCATCCATTCGTACACCAACGATCAGCAAGTTCTGGATTTGCCGCACAAAGATTTGCGCCGCGCACGTGCAGCAGCGTTGTCGATGATTCCGACCAGCACCGGAGCGGCTAAGGCGATTGGCCTCGTCATGCCTGAATTGAAAGGTAAGCTGAACGGTCTAGCTGTTCGTGTACCGACGCCCAATGTTTCTTTGGTTGATTTGACTGTTCAAGTAGGTAAGTCCACTACGAAAGAAGCTGTGAACGAAGCGTTGCGCGCTGCCGCAGCCAGCGGTCCTCTCAAGGGAATCTTGTCGGTGTGTGACGAAGAATTGGTTTCGATTGATTTTAACGGCAATACGTTCTCAAGCATCGTTGATGCAGACAGTACAGACGTCATCGGCGGTAATATGGTTAAGGTGTTGTCATGGTATGACAACGAATCTGGATTTAGCCAGCGCATGCTGGACGTTACCAAGTTGATGGTGCGCTAACGTTAACGGTGCAGGAGTAACATGATGGGACGAGAGACTGGAAAAATGCAAACTCTGACTCGTAAAGAAGTTTTGGAACTGTTGGCGACCACCAAGGATCTGTCTGGTTTGGATATTCGTAAGGCGAATTTGATAAAGATTGATTTTTCGGGCTGCACACTTAAGAACGTCAACTTTTCATATTCCAATTTGAAGGATGCTAACTTTCGCAATTGCGATTTGTCGGGCGCTTCACTATGGAACGCGAATTTGGAAGGAGCGGACTTTTCTGGCGCGAATCTTGAAGACGCTGATTTGGACTATTCCAAGCTGCGTGGCGCCATTCTGTTCAAGGCCAATTTACGCCGCGCTACGTTGCCAACCGAATTGATTCCGCGCGACGACATCATGGCGTCCGTGGACACCGGTTGCAAAGTGGGAGCTAAGAAATAGTTAGATGCTCATCGAATGAAATGAAACAGGGGCCGTTCGGCCCCTGTTTTTTTGTCAAAATGAATTTACGGTACAGTCGTGGTGGTGGTTGAGCTGGTCGAACTGGTAGATTCACGCTTTGCTAGATAATTGCGAAGCTTCTCTTCTTGCGTATCACCCTCTTGTTCGTCGATCTTGCTTTGAATGGCGGAGATTTGCTCTGCAGCTTTGCCGCTGTTGCCATCTTCGGATGTACTTGCCGCGGCCATTGCGATGGCTGCCGACGACAGGCTACTTAGAATTTGGATGGCCTGTTCGGCCGTCAGGTTTTGCAAGTTTTCTGCGCTAAAGTCACCCTGTACCATTTCGGAAAACTGCTTAGTGACCATGGCCATTCGCGCTGTATGCAGCATTGAAAGTTTGAAACTGTCAGCTTTGGTGCGATCGTCCTCAGGAATGGACTCGATGAATTCAATGGCCTTGGCGATGCCGTCGATGTTCTTTTGCGAAGCTGTTGGCAATGCACTGAACATAGTGGTGATGCCATTGCTTGAGCTTGAGTCACTGCTCGAGCTTTCGGTTGATTCAGTTTCTTCTTCGCTGCTTTCAGAGCTTTGCTTGGCTAGATCTAAGGCGAAGGAAAGTGGATCGAAACCATGCTTTTGCGCGGTCGCAGATCCTAGCAGCGAAAGAAGTTTGGGGTTGTCAGGATCGTCCTCCAGTGCCTTTTCGAGAATGGCGATCGCTTCTTCGGGCTTGCCTTGCTCCATCGCTAGGAGCGCGTCTGTTTCAGGATCTGCTTCTTGAGCAGGCTGATAGATGTTGACCCCGCAGGACAGCATCAGTACTGACAAAGTTAAGGCGATCATTGAGTTTAGCTTTCTCATGTGACCTCCTAAAATCCAGCCGATACGCGCAACACATAACGTGTATCGGGTCTGTCGCCCGCGCGTTCGCCCATTTCTTGGGTGTAGCTAGCAAGATCGATGCGCACAAAGTATAGATTCAAGAAAACGCCTCCGGTCCCGTAACCTTGGTTGAGTCCGGCGTTGAATCCTATGATGTTCTTCATGGAGATTTCCGCGCCGAAGTGCGTCTTCAACCAAAGATTGGTGCCGTAAGCGTTCGTGGCATCTCGGTAGTCAAACAGTAAGTGAAATCGGCTATACTTCGTGCCTGGTCGGGCCGAAAAACCGAGATTCACAGTCTGATGAAGTGCCTCAGAATTTTTCGTTTCGTCTTCAGGTACAATCATGATGTCGCCTGCGTTTTCAACGGTAAGTCCGAACGATGGCATGGATCCCGTATCACTTTTCCACATTAGGCCCAAATCTGCTCCCGATCCCGAACCCATCTGCGCGAGATTGTCTGTGTCGATGGCTGTCGGATCGCTCGCATCCAAGATAGAGGCGCTAACGCCGCCGGAAGCTCGGACTGCAAGATATTTTGCGGTCATGCCGATAAGAAGAGAATTGTTCATGAATGCCTCGGCGAGACTGAAGGTAACGCCCGCGTTGGCAGATGCAAATGTATCAACCGTTTCGAGTCCGCTCGCTTCTTTGGATTTGTAAACCATGATGTCTGCTTGGCCAGATTCGAATACGCTGAGTGCCGCTCGGCGGAACACAAGTGCAGTCACATTTTGCACGCCGAAGTGTTGTGATTCGCCGATAGCATCCTTCAAAGCATCAGTAGGTGCCTCTTCTTCAACGTTGATTTTGCGATACAGATCACGCGTTGCGAGTGAGTATTCGATTGCCGGTGAAGCGAGTACGGTTTGTTTGTACACGCCTTTGCCTTGCGCCAATCCAGCAGGATTGTAGTAGATAGCATCAACATTGTCGGCGTCACCGATGCCCGTGTCGCCGCGACCTTGGTAGTAGGGACTGCGATATATGCGATCGTGTTCTAGTCGATCGCTTGCGAGTGCAGAATTCGAGGCAATTGCCACTAGGGCTGCAAATCCTGATTTCAGCATCTGTTTAGACGCATTCACTTTCACTACCTCCTGAAGGTTCCTAAAAACCTTCCTGAGGAATAGATCGGGAGTTGCTGGGAAATATTTAAAGATTTATAAAAACATCAATAAAAACAGATATTTAAAAACTCAGCGATGCCGAGGTTGCTCGGTTTGGCAGCGCTTTTCAGAGCCAAACATCAGGTGATTCTTGTTAAACTGCCTGTCGCGATTGCTGAGGATCAAAATACCGAATGAACAAGAAGAATCTGATCGAACAAATGCTAATCCAGTTGCAAGCGGAAGTCGAAATGCTCGAAGCTTCGGCAAAGTCTGCTTCATCTGCCGCGACTCACGAAGAGAGCAAGCCCGAAAACAAATATGATACGCGCGGGCTTGAGGCCTCGTATTTGGCAGGTGCTCAGACGGCTCGCATTGAACAAGTGAAATCGGGAATGGCGCTCCTTCAGCAAATGCAGCTCAAGGCATTTGCTGAAGACGACGCCATCGCTCCAAGTGCAATCATTGAGTTGGAGTCAGGCGAACAGAAGTCGTTCGTCTTCTTGGTTGTATCGGGTGCAGGACTGCAATTGCGATCCGAAGGATTGAAGTTAGTGGCAGTTACAACCAGTTCGCCCATGGGCAAAGGATTAATCGGCAAGTTTGTCGGTGATGTCGCAACGATCAAGATCGGCGACAGTCTCAGGGAGTATGAAATTGTTTCGGTAGAGTAGAACCTTCGAAAGGATAGAGCCGTAGAGTTCCATTTCCGCCGCTATGGGCGTGTCAGCCGTCATTTGGGTGCTAGCTGTCGTCATGTTTCTGTTTTTCGCTGCACTCTGTGCGCGATGCTCGAACTGTCGAACAAATTGACAGTTGGCTACGGAAGTATCAGAAAGGTCAGCATTTTTCCGACCGTCAGGGTGGTCTGCCATTTGTGCCGTAATTTTGGGCAGATGGGACATTTGCCCTGAATAATTGGCCAGTTGGCTAAATATAAAATGTCATTTTGCAAGTTGACAAATTTGTGGGTCTGCTTTAATCACTCCGCAAGCCTTCCAGCTAGGCATCTGATTTTCTGGCGGCAACTGCGTGAAATCGCAGGGGTGTATGAATTCAGGTAATTGGTTGAGGGTTCTTAGTCCGAGCTTGGCTCACTCTTTGCTCTGACTTTGGTACTAGGTTTGAAAATTCTGAACTCAATGTTTTCAGGATCGAAGGTAGTAAAGCGAAGCTCGTCCGCTGCAGAAACTTTGCCCCATCCGGTTAGTTAGTGTTTGCTGCACGTTCTGTCTTATCCAAAGCAGTATCTTTCAAAAAAATGTTCACCTTAGGTGGATAGAGCTAGGGGGTCCCAAGGACCCCCACCTTCACTTCTCTTATCAATGCGTAAAATTGACGATAACGGCGTTACTTGTCGCGGAAAAGTGCTCATTTACACCCAATGTAAACTCCGCCTTTTCCGCTCGGCGTGCCTTGTTCTCGTCCATTTTACGCATTGATACATCGCTAAATTGACGATAACGGCGTTACTTGTCGCGGAAAAGTGCTCATTTACACCCAATGTAAACTCCGCCTTTTCCGCTCCGCGTGCCTTGTTCTCGTCCATTTTACGCATTGATACATCGCTAAATTGACGATAACGGCGTTACTTGTCGCGGAAAAGTGCTCATTTACACCCAATGTAAACTCCGCCTTTTCCGCTCCGCGTGCCTTGTTCTCGTCCATTTTACGCATTGATACATCGCTAAATTGACGATAACGGCGTTACTTGTCGCGGAAAAGTGCTCATTTACACCCAATGTAAACTCCGCCTTTTCCGCTCCGCGTGCCT